>JACCDX011779274.1_pt1 | contig 24737 bp, 25 predicted proteins | sample 7449681 | NCBI WGS metagenome assembly JACCDX01 (sample SAMN15323450, study PRJNA562643) | freshwater metagenome | isolation source: river surface water | place: USA:Blue River Watershed | collected 2017-08-18
AGAGCCCCGTTACCTGGCGCGCCGACTGATCCGCATGGCCAGCGAGGACATCGGTTTGGCCGATCCGCGCGCCTTGCGGCTTGCGCTTGATGCCGCCGAGGTCTACGAGCGGCTGGGCAGCCCCGAGGGGGAGCTCACCTTGGCCCAGTGCGTGCTTTATCTGGCCGTCGCCCCCAAATCCAATGCGGTCTATACCGCCTACAAGCAGGCGCGCGCCTTTGTGCGCCAGGACGGCACCCGCCCAGTCCCCCTGCACCTGCGCAACGCGCCCACCCAATTGATGAAGCAACTCGACTACGGCAAGGACTACCGTTACGCCCATGACGAAGAAGGGGCTTTTGTTGCCGGCGAGAATTACTGGCCCCCAGGCATGGAACCTCAGGGTTTCTACGCGCCCGTTGACCGTGGCCTGGAGATCCGCATCGCGGATAAACTGCGTGAACTTCGCAGCCTCAATGCTGCGGCATCCCGCAACGGCAAGACCCGCAACACCACCTGAGTCGCACCTTCATGGACCTCTTGCTGCAACAAATCATCAACGGCCTGGTGTTGGGCAGCATGTACGCCTTGGTCGCGCTGGGCTACACCATGGTCTACGGCATCATCAACCTGATCAATTTCGCCCACGGCGAAGTGCTCATGGTCGGGGCCATGGTCAGCTGGGCGGTGCTGGGTCCGCTCAAAGAGGCTTTTCCCACATCGCCTGGCTGGTTGCTGATGGCCGCGTCGTTCGTGGTGGCCTGTGCCGTTACCACCGTGCTCAATTACGCGATTGAAAAACTCGCCTACCGACCCCTGCGCAAAGCCCCCCGCCTGGCCCCGCTGATCACCGCCATCGGCGTTTCGATCCTGTTGCAGACGTTGGTCATGATCATTTTCAAGCCCAACTACAAACCCTACCCCACCCTGTTGCCGACCGAACCCATTTTTCTGGGGGAGGCGGTGATCACCCCGACCCAGATCGCCATCTTGGGTCTGACCGCGGTGTCTTTGGCCCTGTTGATGTGGCTGGTGCACGCCACCTCGTTGGGCCGGGCCATGCGCGCCACCGCCGAGAACCCCCAGGTCGCCAGCCTGATGGGGGTGCGGCCCGATCGGGTGATCTCGGCCACCTTCATCATCGGCGCCATATTGGCGACGCTGGCGGGCATCATGTGGGCGGCCAACTACGGCACCGTGCACCATGCGATGGGGTTTTTGCCAGGCCTCAAGGCCTTCACCGCCGCCGTGCTCGGCGGCATCGGTAACCTCGCCGGTGCCGTGGTGGGGGGCTTGTTGCTGGGCCTGATCGAGTCCATCGGCTCGGGCTACATCGGCGACCTCACCGGTGGTGTGTTGGGCAGCCATTACACCGACATCTTCGCCTTTGCGGTGCTGATCGTCATGCTGACCCTGCGACCTTCGGGTCTGTTGGGTGAGCGCGTCGCCGACCGCGCGTGAGGAGCACGACCTTGATGGATTTTTTCTCGCGCCACAAAACCCTGGGGATCATCGCCTTGTTGGTGTTGCCCCTGATCCTGCAAACCTTCGGCAATGCCTGGGTGCGCATCCTCGACGTGGCCCTGCTTTATGTGCTGCTGGCGCTGGGGCTGAACATCGTGGTCGGTTTTGCCGGCTTGTTGGACCTGGGCTTCGTGGCCTTTTATGCGGTGGGGGCTTATATGTTCGCCCTGCTCGCTTCGCCGCACCTGCTCGAGACTTTTCCAGCCCTGGCCGCCATGTTCCCCAATGGCATGCACATGCCGCTGTGGGTGGTGGTGCCCCTGGCCGCTTTGTTGGCGGGGTTGACGGGGGCCTTGCTCGGCGCCCCCACACTGAAATTGCGTGGCGACTACCTGGCCATCGTCACCCTGGGCTTTGGTGAGATCATTCGCATTTTCATGAACAACCTGGATCAACCGGTCAACCTGACCAACGGTCCGCGAGGCATCGGCTCGATCGATCCGGTCACGGTGTTTGGGCACCCCTTGTCCCAATCGATCGAGGTCGCCGGTCTGGCCCTGCCATCGGTCACCCTCTACTACTACCTGTTTTTGGTGCTGGTCATGGTCAGTGTGCTGATTTGTCATCGGCTGGCGAATTCGCGCATTGGCCGTGCTTGGATGGCGATTCGCGAAGACGAGCTGGCGGCGAAAGCCATGGGCATCAACACCCGCAACATGAAATTGCTGGCGTTTGGACTGGGGGCGACCTTCGGCGGGGTGTCCGGCTGCATGTTTGCCTCGTTTCAGGGTTTTGTCTCGCCCGAGTCTTTCAGCTTGATGGAGTCGGTCATGATCATCGCCATGGTCGTGTTGGGCGGCATCGGTCATCTGCCTGGCGTGATCATGGGGGCCTTGTTGCTGGCCTCTTTGCCCGAGGTCTTGCGCTATGTCGCCGGACCCATGCAGGCCTTGACCGATGGGCGAGTGGATGCCGCCATCTTGCGTCAGTTGCTGATCGCCTTGGCCATGATTCTGGTCATGCTTTGGCGACCCAGCGGTTTGTGGCCGGCCCCTGATCGGCAGCGCAAAGGGGGGGCGACATGAACCCACCACCTGTGCTCCAGGTTCGTGGCGTCTCGAAGCGATTTGGCGGCTTGCAGGCCCTGCAAGACGTGGGCCTGACCATCGAGGCGGGTCAAATCTATGGCCTGATCGGCCCCAATGGGGCCGGCAAGACCACCTTTTTCAACGTCATCACGGGCATGTACACGCCCGACCAGGGTGAGTTCAAGCTCAAGGGACAAGCTTACGAGCCCAGCGCCGTGCACCAGGTCGCACGTGCAGGCATTGCCCGCACCTTTCAGAACATCCGCCTGTTTGCCGACATGACGGCTTTGGAGAACGTCATGGTGGGGCGCCATGTTCGCACCACCAGCGGGGTGTTGGGCGCGATTTTCCGCACCCGCCATTTCGTCGAGCAAGAGCGTGCCATGGCCGATCACGCGCGTGAGCTGTTGGCCGAAGTGGGCCTGGCCGAGCGTGCCGACGACAGGGCACGCACGCTCTCGTATGGCGATCAACGCCGCCTCGAGATCGCCCGAGCCCTGGCCACCGAGCCCGTGTTGCTGGCGCTGGATGAGCCAGCCGCAGGCATGAACCCGACCGAAAAGGTGCAACTGCGTGAACTGATCGATCGCATACGCCAACGGCGCTGCACGGTTTTGCTGATCGAGCACGACGTGAAATTGGTCATGGGCTTGTGCGACCAGGTCACCGTGCTCGACCATGGGCAGGTCATTTGTCAGGGCGACCCCGCCCATGTGCAGTCCGATCCGCAGGTGATCGAGGCCTATTTGGGATCGGGGGCCCACCATGTCTGAGGTCTTGCTCTCGGTCCAGAACCTCGAGGTCGCCTACGGCGGCATCCGTGCGGTCAAAGGGGTGAGTTTTGAGGTGCGCGCCGGCGAAAAGGTGTGTCTGATCGGCTCCAACGGCGCGGGCAAAACCACCACCCTCAAGGCCATCACCGGCATCCTGCCCAAGGCCAGTGGGCAGGTCAGCGTCATGGGTCAATCGACCCAGGGATCGGGTCCTTGGGACCTGGTTCGGCAGGGCTTGGTCATGGTGCCCGAGGGGCGAGGCGTGTTCGCCCGCATGAGCATCCTGGAAAACCTGCAAATGGGCGCATACCTCAGGCACGATGCCCAGCTCAACCGTGATCTGGAGCGTGTGTGGTCGCTCTTTCCCCGCCTGGCCGAACGTCGCCAGCAGCTGGCGGGCACCTTGTCCGGCGGCGAGCAACAAATGCTGGCCATGGGGCGCGCGCTGATGGCACAACCCCAATTGCTGTTGCTCGATGAGCCCTCAATGGGGCTGTCCCCGGTCATGGTGGACAAGATCTTCGAGGTCATCGACCTGGTGTCGCGCGAGGGCGTCACCCTGCTCTTGGTCGAGCAAAATGCCAGCCGGGCCTTGCAAATGGCCGATCGGGGCTATGTGATGGAGTCGGGCGTCATCAGCGCCTCGGGGCAGGCCTGCGACCTGCTGCACGACCCACAAGTCCGGGCCGCCTACTTGGGACACTGAAGCCCGTTTCGCGCGTGGTGCGCGCCCTCCAAGCGCCCCTGGGTCAATCGACCTTGGCCCCGCTGTGCCGCACCACGGCCTCGTAGCGCCGTCGCTCGCTGGCCATGAAGGCGCCAAATTGGGCCGGTGAGCTGGGGGCGGGCTCCGCCATCAGCCGGGCCATGCGGGTGCGCGTGTCGGCGTCTTGAAGGGCAGAGACAAAAGCCGCATGCAGTTTCTGGATCACTTCGCTGGGGGTACCAGCCGGGGCCACCAAGCCCCACCAGGTGTCGATCACCAGAGCGGGCAGCGTTTCGGCCAGCGCAGGCACGCCCGGCAACAAAGCCGAACGCTGGGCCGAGGTCACCGCCAAGGGCGTGAGTTTGCCGGTCGCGATGTTGGCCGAGGCCGTGGCCAGGTTGTCGATGTTGAAGTCGACTTGACCCGACAGCAACGCCAGTTGCGCGGGGTTACCCCCGTTGTAAGGGATGTGGACCGCAAAAAACCCTGCTTCTTTTTTGAGCATCTCGCCCGCCAAATGACCTGCGCTGCCATTGCCACCCGAGCCGAAGTTCAGCCGCCCTGGGTGCGCTTTGGCGTAAGCGATCAGGTCCGCGACGCTGCGGATGTTCAGCCGTTGGGCGGTTTCGGTGTTCATGACCAGCACATTGGGCACCCGCACCCATTGGGTGATGGGGCTAAAGTCACGCTCAGGGTTGAACGGCAAGCGCGTGAACAGCCAGGGGTTGATCGCATGCGTGGCCACCGCCGCAATCCCCACGGTTTTGCCGTCGGGAGCGGCCTTGGCCACCAGGTCCACCCCCAGATTGCCGCCAGCCCCAGGCTTGTTGTCGACGATCACCGTGCCCAGGCTGTCTTTGACCTTGTCCGCCAGCAGGCGCGCCGTCACATCGATCGGACCGCCCGCCGCATAGGGCACGATCAGGCGGATCGGGGCGCGGTCCTGGGCCCATGCGCCGCCTGTGCCGAGCAGCACCATCCAGCCACCCAGCCACATGCGACGCGACCAGTCCATGGAGGACCTGAGCAGGTGCAGGGCTTTCATGCGGCCTTGTCCGCCGCCGAAGTGAACGAATCGGCGAAAAACTCTTCCGCCGGCAAGCCGGCTTGGGCGCTGTACTCGGCGCGGGCCGAGTCGACCACGATGGGCGCGCCGCAGGCGTACACCTGATGCCCCGACAGATCGGGAAAGTCTTGCAAGACGGCACGGTGGACAAAACCGGTGCGCCCGCCCCAGCCGTCTTCGGGCAGGGCATCAGAGACCACGGGCACGTACCGCAGGTGCGGCATGTCGGCCAACTGGGCCTGGACCCAGTCGTCCAGGTACAGGTCAGTGGGTCGGCGACCGCCCCAGTACAAGGTGGTGGGCCGTGTGATGCCCTTGTGCTTCATGTGCTCAATCAAGGCCTTGATCGGCGCGAAGCCTGTGCCCGACGCCAACAGCACGATCGGCTTGTCGCTGTCCTCGCGCAAAAAGAAACTGCCCAGAGGTCCTTCGACCCGCAAGATGTCCTTTTCTTTCATGGCCCCAAACACATGGTCGGTGAATTGGCCACCGGGCATGTGTCGGATGTGCAATTCAACCGCCTGCGTCTGTTCATTGAGTAAGTGAGGCGCATTGGCCATCGAGTAACTGCGGCGCGAACCGTCGCGCAACAAAAAGTCGATGTATTGGCCCGCGTGATACTGAAAACGGTCGTTGGCGGGCAGTTGCAACTTGACCCACATGACGTCGTCAGACTTCTTTTCCAGAGCCATCACGCGCACCGGCATTTTCTTCACCGGGAACTGACCGACGTCGACCACCTGGCGCGATTCCAGCACCAGATCGGATTGCGCCGTGGCGCAACAGGTCAGCACAAACCCCTGGGCTTCTTCCTCGGCGCTGAGCGCTTTGGCTTGGTGCGCGCCATGCACCACCTGGCCCGAGAGTTTTTTGCACTTGCAAGAGCCGCAGGCCCCGTCTTTGCAGCCGTAGGGCAGTCCGATGCCCTGGCGCATGCCAGCGGCCAATACGGTCTCTGAGGGGTCGGTCTGAAATTGACGCCCACTGGGTTGAACGGTGACGCTGAAACTCATCTTTCGGTATCCTTGGGTCTGTATCGACAGCAATCCCCTATTTTGCCTTCAAACACCACGCCCCTGGGGGCCCTGCCCGCCCGATTCCGTCGCACGCGTCTGCTGGTCGTGGGCTGCGGCGACGTGGGCGTGCGCCTGTTGGGGCAGGCCAGTCGGGGCGTGCGACTGCTGGCGCTGACCTCGAGCCCGGAGCGGGTGGGCGTGTTGCGCCAGCACGGGGCCGTGCCCCTTTTGGGCGATCTGGATCGGCCGGACACCCTGGCGCGACTGTCCGGGTTGGCCCAGCGGGTGGTTCATCTGGCCCCACCACCCAGCCAAGGCCGTGACGACCCGCGCACCCGACACCTGCTGCAGGCCCTGGGTCGGCGCGCCGCACCGGTGCAGTTGGTTTATGCCTCGACCAGCGGCGTGTATGGCGACTGTGACGGTCAGTGGGTGCGTGAGGAACGGGCCGTGCGTCCGAGCACCGACCGCGCCTGGCGCCGCGTCGACGCCGAAACGACCTTGCGTGGGTGGGGGCGGCTCAAAGCCGGCGTCAGCCGGGTCAGCCTGTTGCGGGTCCCCGGCATTTATGCCCCCGATCGCGAGGGCGGTACCCCCCGCGATCGTCTGCTGCGCGGCACCCCCGTCTTGCGCCCCGAGGACGACGTCTATACCAATCACATCCATGCCAACGACTTGGCCCGCGCCGCTTGGCTGGCCATGTGGCGTGCGCCGACCCAGCGTGTCTACCACGTGTGCGACGACAGCGACATGAAGATGGGGGACTACATGGACCTGGCGGCCGATCTGTACGGCTTGTCCCGGCCAGGGCGCATCACGCGGGCACAAGCGCAGGTTCAACTGCCGCCCATGTTGTTGAGCTTCATGTCCGAGTCTCGACGCCTGGACAACCGGCGACTGAAAAAAGAATTGCGTTTGGCCTTGCGTTATCCGCACGTGGCCCAAGGCCTGGTCGGTTAAGGCTTATTTGCGCTTGAGGACGTGAATGAACTCACTGCCCACGGTCTGCTGATCAACCAACTCGTTGCCCGTTTGTTTGGCAAAGGCAGCGAAGTCCCTCAAGGAGCCCGCGTCGGTGGCGACCACCTTGAGCAATTGGCCGCTTTGCATGGCGGTCAATGCCTTTTTGGCCTTCAAAATCGGCAATGGGCAGTTCAACCCACGGGTGTCCAACTCTTGATCGATGTTCATGTGCGTGCTCACTCGATGTTCAAACGCTCGCGCTCGGCCCAGTCCATGAAACGCGGCTCTATGCCCAGTCGACGCTGCCAGTCGGCCACGCCCCGACCGGTGCCAGAGGGCCAGCAAATGATGTCTTCGGGCTTGTAAAGCTTGTATTCTGCCAGTTCGGGAGAAAGCTTGATTTCCTCGCCTTCGGCATGGGCATGGTAGACGATCAGCACCTGGTTCATGCGCTGATGGTCGTAGACCCCAATCAGTGACAACTCGGTCACCCGCAGTTGGGTCTCTTCCAACACCTCGCGCGCGATGCCTTCTTCTGGGGTCTCGCCCGCTTCCATGAAACCGGTGATGAGGGCAAAGCGCCGACCCGTCCAGGCCGCGTTGCGCGCCAACAAAATCCGGTCGCCATATTGGACGATGGCCGCCAGCACCGGCACCGGGTTGTTCCAGTGCGTCCAGCCGCAGGCCGCGCAGCACAGACGCTCTTTGTGGCCGCCGTCTTCGAGGCGGGTCAGCCATTCGAGCGGGTGGGCGCAACTCGGACAAAAGCGCGGGCCCTGGCTCATGCTGGAAACACCCCGGTCGAGAGGTAGCGGTCGCCCCGGTCGCAGACGATGAACACGATGGTGGCGTTTTTTTCCTTTTGCGCAATCTGCTGCGCCACCCAGCAGGCCCCAGCCGCCGAGATGCCGGCGAAAATGCCTTCCTCGCGGGCCATTTGGCGGCACATGTCTTCGGCATCGGCCTGGCTCACCAACACCAGTTCATCGACGGTGTGGGGGTCATAGATCTTGGGCAGGTACTCTTGCGGCCACTTGCGTATGCCGGGAATGCGCGAACCTTCGCTCGGTTGCGCGCCGATGATGCGGATGTTCGGATTTTTCTCCTTCAAAAACCGCGAGACCCCGGTGATGGTGCCGGTGGTCCCCATGGCCGACACAAAGTGGGTGACCCGTCCGGCGGTGTCGGTCCAAATCTCAGGGCCAGTGGTCTCATAGTGGATGCGCGGGTTGTCGGCGTTGCCAAACTGGTCCAGCACCTTGCCCTTGCCCTCGCGTTGCATCTGCTCGGCCAGGTCGCGGGCGTACTCCATGCCGCCGCTTTTGGGCGTCAGGATCAATTCGGCCCCAAAGGCCTTCATCGTCTGCGCGCGTTCGATCGACAGGTCCTCGGGCATGATGAGCACCATGCGATAGCCCTTGATCGCCGCCGCCATGGCCAGCGCGATGCCGGTGTTGCCCGACGTCGCCTCGATCAGGGTGTCGCCCGGTTTGATCTCGCCACGCTCTTGCGCCCGCTGAATCATGGACAGGGCAGGGCGGTCCTTGACCGAGCCCGCCGGGTTATTGCCCTCGAGCTTGCCCAAAATCACATTGCCGCGTTGGGCGTTCCCGGCTGCGCCGATGCGTTGCAGGGCCACCAGCGGCGTTTTCCCGATGGCCGATTCAATGGTCGGATAGGTCATGTCCCTAAATGTGCCATAATTCATGTCTCCCTCCGTGCCGGAGTGGCGAAATTGGTAGACGCAGCAGACTCAAAATCTGCCGGTGCAAAACACCGTGCCGGTTCGATTCCGGCTTCCGGCACCACCTCTTGCGTGGTTCGGCATGACCCCCTTGCGCATCGGTTCTGGCGCCGGCTACGCCGGTGACCGCATCCCCCCTGCCGCCGATCTGGCCCGCCGTGGCCGCCTCGACTGGCTCGTTTTCGAGTGCCTGGCCGAGCGCACCATCGCCCTGGCCCAATTGGACAAACAACGCCACCCCGATCGGGGTTACGACCCCATGTTGCGCGATCGCTTGCGTGCGGTGTGGCCCGACTGCATGGCCCAAGGGGTGCGTATTTTGACCAATATGGGGGCCGCTCACCCCATGGCTGCTGCGCATGCGGCCCGCGAAGTGGCCGCCGAGCTGGGCTTGCGCCCCAAGGTGGCGGTGTTGATGGGCGACGATGTGCTCGACACCCTGCTTGATCGCCAAGCCGACGCGATGTTGCTTGATCGTCAAATGCCCCTGTCGGCTTTGGGCGATCGCGTGGTGTCGGCCAACGCCTATCTGGGGGCCGAGCACCTCTTGCCGGCCATCCAGACTGGGGCCGAACTCATCCTGACCGGGCGGGTGGCGGACCCGGCCTTGTTCTTGGCCCCCATCTGGCATCACTTTGGCTGGTCGTCCCACGACTGGGACCGACTGGGGCAGGGCGTGGTGCTTGGCCATCTGCTCGAATGTGCCGCCCAAGTCAGTGGCGGCTATTTTGCCGACCCGGGCTTCAAGGACGTCCCCGATCTGGCGCACCTGGGGTTCCCGCTGGCCGAGGTGCACGCCGACGGCAGTGCCGTGATCACCAAATTGCCCGCTACCGGCGGCTGTGTCACGGTTGCCACCTGCACCGAGCAATTGCTCTACGAGCTCGAAGACCCCCAAGCTTATTTGCAACCCGATGTGGTGGCCGACTTCAGCGCGGTGCAGTTGACCCCCGACGGCCCCGACCGCGTGCGCGTCAGCCAGGGGCGCGGGCGACCGCGCCCGGATCAGCTCAAAGTCACGGTGGGCTATCGCGATGGCTATCTGGCCGACGGACAAATCTCTTATGCCGGTTTGGGCGCCGTGGCGCGAGGCCAATTGGCGCTGGATGTGGTGCGTGTGCGCCTGGCCGAAGCGGGCCTGGGGCACCTCGAGGCGCGCCACGACCTGATCGGCTGCAACGCCATTTTGGCCGGGGCCTCGCGCGCCACCGAGCCACCCGAGGTGCGCGTGCGGGTCAGCGTCCGGTGCGAAACGGCGGAACAGGCGCGCCGCGTCACCCGCGAGGTCGAGGCCCTGTACCTGAACGGCCCGGCCGGTGGTGGTGGGGCCACGCAAAGCGTGCGCGAGGTCATCGCCGCCGACGCCGTGCTGATCCCGCGTGAGTGGGTCCAAACCCGGGTCGAGGTGCTCTCATGACCCTGCTGCGCGAACTCGCCCACACCCGCACGGGTGACAAGGGCAACCGCTCGACCCTTTCGGTCATCGCCCATCGACCCGAGGATTACCCCCGCTTGCTCGCGGCCCTGACCCCTGAGCGGGTGCGCCAGCACCTGGAGGGGATCGTCCAAGGCGAGGTCGTCAGGCATGAATTGCCGCACCTGCACGCGCTGCACTTTGTGCTGCACCAATCGCTGGGTGGTGGCGTCACCCGCTCCTTGGCGCTGGATGCCCACGGCAAGTGCCTGGCCAGCGCCCTGTTGCACCTGCCGCTCGATTGACTGCGCCTGCGGTCGACTGGCGGTATATTCCGTCACATCTCAGGAGTCCCCCATGAACCAGCCCCACCGTTTTCTGGCCCGCATGGCCTTGGCCTTTGCTGCGGTCGCACTGTCGCCCAGCCTCGTCTGGGCGCAGGCCTATCCCAACAAGCCGATCAAGGCCATCGTGCCCTTTGCCCCTGGCAGCGCCACCGACACCATTGGGCGCGCCTTTGCGGCCAAAATGTCCGAAGAACTGGGCCAACAGATCATCATCGAGAACAAGCCCGGCGTGAATGGCATGCTCGGGGCCGATGCCGTGGCCAAGGCCCCTGCCGACGGTTACACGATCTTGGTCGGCACCAACAGCACCAACGCCGCGCTCAAAAGCCTGATGAAAAAGCTGCCTTACGACCAGGACACGGCCTTTACCCCCGTCGGGTTTTTGGGTTCGGTGCCCTTGATCGTGGCGGTCAACAACGACTTTCCCGCCAAAACCCTGCGTGAGCTGGTCGCCCAGGCCAAATCCAAGCCTGGCCAGATCAGTTTTGCATACGCCAGCACCTCGCAACAGGTCTCCAGCGAAATGCTCTCGAGCATGGCGGGCATCAAAATGAACCCCGTCCCCTACAAGAGCGGTCCTGCCGCCATGACCGACCTGATCGGTGGGCAGGTCAATCTGTTCACCGCCGACTTTGCGGTCATGGTCCCGCAAGTCAAGGCGGGCAAGGTGCGTGGCCTGGCGGTGACGTCGAGCAAGCGTTCGGCGGTGGTGCCTGACCTGCCCACCGTCAACGAAGCCTTGGGCTTGAAGGACTACGAGCTGATCGCTTATTTTGCGATCTTTGCACCCACGGGCACGCCAGCCGATGCGATCGCCAAGCTCAACAAGGCCATCAACAGCGCCGCCAACGCCAAAGATGTGCAAGACAAACTCTCTGCTTTTGGCCTGGTGATCGACCCCGGCACCCCGGAAGATTTGGCCCGGCGCAACCAGGCCGAATCGATCAAATGGGCCAAGGCCATTGCCGACGCCAAAATCGAACCCCAATGAATTCATGAGCGCACTCTTTACCCCCCTGCACCTGGGCTCGCCCAAAGGTGGCCTCGATCTGGCCAACCGCATCGTCGTGGCCCCCATGTGTCAATACGTCGCCGTCGAGGGACAGGCCCAGGACTGGCACCTGATGCACTGGGCCAACTTGCTCAACAGCGGAGCCGCCCTGTTCACCATCGAGGCCACGGCCGTCACCCGCGAGGGTCGCATCACCCCCGGTTGCCTGGGGCTGTGGGACGACGCCACCGCCGCTGCTTTGGACGATACATTGAAACGCGCCCGTCGGCTGGCCCCGCCGGTGCCCGTGTGCATGCAACTCTCGCACGCCGGACGCAAATCGTCCAGTGCCGAGCCCTGGAACGGCGGCGCCCAGATTCCCCTTGAACAAGGGGGATGGAAGGCCCTGGCCCCGTCGGCTTTGGCCCACAAAGAAGGCGAACTCGCCCCCGAAGCCCTTGATCAGGCGGGTCTTGACCGCATCCGTGACGCCTTTGCCCAGGCCGCCCGGCGCGCCGAAGCCATGGGAGTGGACGCGATCGAATTGCATGGCGCGCATGGCTACCTGCTGCATCAATTTGTGTCGCCCCTGGCCAACCACCGCACCGACGCTTACGGTGGCCACTTCGAAGGGCGCATCAAGTTCCCGCTCGAAGTCTTTGCGGCCGTGCGCGACGCCTTCAAAGGCACCTTGGGCATTCGGCTGTCGGCCACCGATTGGGTCGAGGGAGGCTGGACCCCCGAAGAAACCGCCGATCTGGCGGTGCGACTCAAACAGGCAGGCGCCGACTACGTTCACATCTCGAGTGCGGGGGTGTCGCCGCAACAAAAAATCCCCATTGGTCCGGGCTACCAGGTGCACCTGGCCCGGTTGGTGCGCGAGCGTTGTGGCCTGCCCACCATCGCGGTCGGTCTGATCACCGAACCGGCCCAAGCCAACGCGCTGATCGAGCAGGGCGACGCCGACCTGGTGGCGTTGGCGCGTTCTTTCCTCTACAAACCGCGCTGGGGCTGGGAAGCCGCTGCCGCATTGGGTGCTCAGGTGCAAGCCTCTACGCCCTATTGGCGTTGCCCCCCACGCGAGGCCAGCCAGATCTTTGGCACCGTTCGCTTCGGTCAGCGCTGAACCTTCAAGGCCCTTGACATGACGCCCTGGCTGGCCCCACTCATGGCCCTGGGGCTGGGCCTGATCGTGGGCAGTTTTGTGAATGTGGTCATCGCGCGCCTGCCCCGCATGCTGGAGCGCCGTTGGCGTGAGGACTGCCAGGACACGCTGGCCCCTTTGGGCTCCGGCGTGGCGGCTGGCTCTGACGCGCCTGTGCCGCGTCGTTTGGATCTGGCGCGCCCCGCCTCGCATTGCCCGCAGTGCTTGGCCCCGATCCGTTGGCACGACAACCTGCCCATTCTGGGTTTTTTGATGTTGCGGGGGCGTTGCCGCGATTGTGGGCAAGCCATCCCCTGGCGCTACCCCGTGGTCGAGGCAATGACCGGGCTGTGGTTCGCTCTGTGTGTGGCGGTTTGGGGCCTGTCCCTGACGTCCGTGTGTTGGGCCGCTTGGGGCGCGGTGTTGATGGCCTTGGCCTTCATCGACGCCGACCACCAGTTGTTGCCCGATGACCTGACCTTGCCCCTGTGTTGGGCCGGCTTGCTGGCTTCGACCCTGGGTTGGATCGCGGTCGACCCGATCAGTGCCGTCTGGGGGGCCGCCATTGGTTACCTGCTGCTTTGGGGCGTGGCCTGGGTCTACGCCCAACTGCGTGGTCTAGAGGGCATGGGGCAGGGGGACTTCAAGCTGTTGGCGGCGTTGGGGGCCTGGCTGGGGTGGCAGAACCTCAGTCTGTTGTTGCTGATCGCTTGCGTTCTGGGCATTGCCCACGGGTTGTGGCGTCCGCGCGAGCAGCGGGTCGCATCCCCGCACTTTGCGTTCGGCCCCAGTTTGGCCCTGGCGGCGGTGACTGTGGCTTTGTGGGGGCGTGGTCACCCCGTTTTGCTTGCGTTTTGACGCTCAGGGCTTGGTGCCACGCCAGCCCGAATGGGTGATGTCAAAAATCACACCGTTGGGGTCTCGGTATTTTTTTTCGTAGTACTCGGTGGTCGAGTGCGTGGGCACATCCATGAAGAGCACCGCACCGGCGGCCTCGACCTGTTGGCTTTGCGCATCCAGGTCGTCGCACAAAAAGCCCATGTGGTGCAAACCCACAAAGTCCTTGCCCGCCGGACCCGCGGGGGCATCGGTCTTGTATTTGAGCAGCGTCAGGCTGACCGTGCCATCGCTCAAGTAGACCCCATCGGCGGTGGCTGAGTGGGCTTCGCCCACGACCTCCAGGTCAAAAGCCCGTTGATAAAACTGCGCGGCTTGCCAGGGATCGGGTACCGACAGCGCGATGTGTCTGAGTTTGGCCATGATGCGTTGACTCCTGCTTTGTCGCCATTATGGGCAATCGTTCAACGTTGCGCACTTGGGGCCTGTCCCCGATCCGCCAAGAGCGTCAGAGGTCCGCAGGTCCTGTCGTCGGTCGAGACGCTTCCCGCCATAATGGGGTTTTGATGTGCAACACCCATGATTAAGGAGAGAACGCCATGTTCATTCGCCTGCTGCAACTGGCGCGTCGCGCCACACCAATCGCCGTCTGCGTGTGGGTCGCAGTGTCGGCACCGCTTTGGGCTCAAACCGCCACCTGGCCGAGCAAGCCCGTGCGTTTGATCGTTGGTTTTCCGGGCGGATCCACGCCCGACACGGCCGCGCGCGCCCTGGCCGAGGGTCTGTCCAAGGTCTGGGGTCAGGCCGTGGTGGTCGAAGCCAAGGTGGGGGCCGGCGGCAACATCGCCGCCGATTTTGTGTCCAAGGCCAACGACGACCACACCTTGGGCGTGGTGATCAACGGCAACCTCACCACCGCCAAGCTGCTCAACCCGAGACTGAGCTACGACCCGACCAAGGACCTGCTGCCGGTCAGCCTGATCGCGACCGCGCCCTTGTTGCTGGTCTCGCCCGTTGACATGCCGGCGGGGGCGGCATGGGTCAGTGCCGTGCGTGCGGCTGGCGACAAACTCAGCTATGGCTCGGTGGGCATCGGTTCGGTGGGCCATCTGGGCATCGAGGTGATCAAATCTGCCATCGGCAGCACCGGGGCCGTGCATGTGCCCTACAACGGTAACCCAGCGGTCATCACCGCCATGTTGGGTGGACAGGTGCAAATGGCCCTGATGCCCCCTGCAGTGGCCATGCCGCACATCAAGGCCGGCAAACTGCAAGCGGTGGGCCTGACCGGACCGCGCAGTGCCATGGCGTCCGATGTGCCTTCGTTGAGCGAGGCGGGTGTACGGATCAGCCCGCTCGAGGTGTGGGTGGCGCTGGTGGCCCCAGCCAACCTGAGCCGTGTGGCCCAAGATCGGCTCGCGACCGACCTGCCTGCCTTGCTCAAAGAGGCCGACACCCGCCAACGCCTGGTGGCCGGTGGCTGGGAGCCCATGGGCAGCAGCAGCGCCGCGCTGGCCAGTCGGGTGCGCGACGAAACCAAATTGTTGGGTGACATCATCTCGGCGCGTGGCATTCGCCTCGAGTAAATCCAGCGCACGATCGTGACAGCCGCGTGAGCAGGTGCAGACGCCCATGACCCCGAACGCCATCACAGAACCTGCGCGCCAAACACCCGTGTTCGCCGAATGCGACGTGCTGGTGATCGGTGGTGGGCCGGCGGGTTTGGCCGCCGCCGTCTCAGCATCGGGCCAGGGGGCTCGGGTGTTGTTGGTCGAGCGTTACGGGTTCTTGGGCGGCATGGGTACGGCGGCGGGGGTCACCAACTTTGCCGGCTTGTTTGGCCGCCGACAAGGGGTCATGCAACGTCTGGTGAGGGGCGTTTGCGATGACCTGATCCAGAGAATCGCGGCCCTGCAAGGGCTCAATGAGCCCCAAGACGGAATGGGCGGGCGCATCCGGGTGTTGAGTTACGACGTGGCCGCATACAAATGTGCTGCCGATCAGTGGTTGGCCGACGCCGGCGTGCGGGTGCTGTTTCACGCCCTGGCCTGTTCGGTACACGTTCAAGACGGCACCATCCAGGCGGTGGTGCTCGAGACCCGATCGGGTCGCCGCGCAGTGCGCGCACGTCAAATCATCGACGCCAGCGGCGACGCCGATGTGGCGGCCCTGGCTGGCGCCGCACACACACTGGGCGACGGGCAAGGCCACATGCTCTACCCCAGCACCATGTTTCGGGTGGGGCAGGTCGATGCGCCGCGAGCGCTGGCGGCGGTTGGGCCGTTTGGTGCCATTGACCAGTTGATGGCGGCTGCGGCCGACCGCTACACCTTCGCCCGGCGCGGGGCGATCTTGCGCCCGCAGCGCAACCCCAGCCAATGGCGCGCCAACGTCACGCAATTGCGCAACGCCGATGGTCGTGCGGTCGACGCCACCGACGCCTGGCAGCTGAGCGAGGCCGAGGCGCAGGGGCGTCGCCAGATCGTCGACTACATGGCTTTTTTGCGCCACGAAGTGCCCGGTTTCGAGCAAGCAGAACTGGCCGATATCCCCGCCCAAGTCGGGGTGCGAGAGACCCGTCGGGTCCATTGTCAACACATGCTCGACGGCGACGAGGTGATTTCAGGGGCCATGTTCGAGGACAGCATCGGGCTCAACGCCTGGCCGATCGAGTCGCATGTGGACGGGGCCATCGAGTGGCGTCACTTCCATGACCCCGACAACGCCTTCAACGGCTTGCCCTTGCGCATGCTCTTGCCCGTCGATCCCGCTCCCGACAACCTGTGGGTGGCTGGACGTTGCGCGGGCATGACCCACAGCGGGCAGAGCGCGGCCCGAGCCAGCGGGGCCTGCTTCGCCATGGGGCAGGCGGCGGGGACGGCAGCGGCCATGAAGCTGGCGGGCCAGGTTCAAGTGAGCGAACTGCAAAGCCGTTTGCGCGCGGCGGGGGCGCTGATCGACTGACCCGTCGCCGCCACCACGTCATTCGCCAAAGTTGAGCGGCAGTCCGACGTAGTTTTCTGCGATGGTTCGCGATCCAGACAGGCTGTGGGTCAGGTAGTCCAGCTCGGCCTCTTGAAACTTTTGACCGATCTCGCCTTGATCCGGAAAACGGTGCATCAGGCTGGTGAACCACCACGAGAAGCGCTCGGCGCGCCAGATGCGGGCCAGGCAGCGAGCAGAATAGTGGTCGATGCCGGCGTGCGATTTCTCCACGCAGGCCTCGACCAGCGCGTCGGACAGGTACTTCACGTCGGTCGCGGCCAGGTTCAGCCCCTTGGCGCCCGTTGGCGGCACGATGTGGGCGGCATCGCCCGCCAAAAACAAAGTGCCAAAGCGCATCGGTTCGACCACAAAGCTGCGCAGCGGGGCGATGCTTTTCTCAATGCTGGGCCCCGTGACCAATTGCTCACGCGCTTCGGGGTCCAGGCGGTGGCGCAACTCGGCCCAAAAGGCGTCGTCGGACCATTGCTCGACCTGGTCCGTCAGTGGCACTTGAAGGTAGTAACGGCTGCGGGTGTGGCTGCGCTGTGAGCACAAGGCGAAGCCGCGTGGGCTGTTGACGTAAATCAGCTCCTCGTGCACCGGTGGCGTGTCGGACAGCACGCCCAGCCAGCCAAACGGGTAGACCTTTTCAAATTCCTGGATCGACGATTTGGGCACGCTGCTTCGGCACACCCCGTGAAACCCGTCGCAACCCGCGATGAAATCGCAATCTATGGTGAGTCTTTGACCGTCTTTGGTGAAACTCACGCTGGGATGCACGGTGTCAAAGCCGTGGATCTGGACATCGGCGGCTTCGTAATGGGTGATCAAGCCAGCGGCCTGTCGGGCCGCCATCAGGTCGCGTGTGACCTCGGTCTGACCGTAGACCATCACTTTTTGCCCCCCCGTCAGACCAGCCAGGTCGATGCGATGCCGTTGCCCCTTGAACAGCAGGTCAAAACCCGTGTGCACCAGACCCTCCTTGTGCAGTCGCTCGTCCACGCCCGCTTGCGCCAACACGTCCAGCGTCACTTGCTCCAGCACACCGGCACGAATCCGACCCAAGACATAGTCCGCGCTTTGGCGCTCGACGATGATGGCATCGACGCCCGCTTTGTACAGCAACTGCCCCAACAACAGGCCAGAGGGACCGGCACCGACGATCACCACTTGTGTTCTCATGGTTTGACATCCTTTTTTCAAGTGGGCATAGATTAACGCTGAGTTTGACCCAGCGCAAAACCCAAGACGAAACGCTGCACAAGCAATAGAATGCTTGCACGATGATCGCGCAAATGGCGATCCCTTCAGACCATGAACAAATCGGATTGGATTGAAGGCATGGCCCGGGGCATGGCCGTGCTGGAAGCCTTTGGCACCGAACGCCAGCGCCTGAATGCCACCCTGACCGCCCAGCGCACGGGGCTGACGCGCGCGGCTGCGCGCCGTCATCTCTTGACTTTGGCGCATCTGGGCTATCTGGAAACCGATGGCCAATATTTTTGGCTCTCACCCAAGGTGCTTGGCTTTGCGGGCAGTTATCTGTCCAGTGCGCGTCTGCCGCGCGCCGTGCAACCCGCTCTACACCAACTCAGCCTGACCACCCAGTTGTCCTGTTCAGTGGCTGTCTTGCAAAACGACGCCGTCATCATCGTGGCCCGTGGCATTTGGCAGGGGCCTGAAGGCTTTGCTTCCAGCGGCTCCAGTGTGTTGGCTTATGGCTTGCACGTGGGCACCCGTTTGCCCGCCCACGCCACGTCAACGGGGCAAGTGCTGTTGGCCAATTTACCGCCTGCGGCATTGAAGGCCTGGTTGCAAGCGCACCCTCTGAGTCGGCTCACCGCTCACACCGCCACCGGGATCAGTGATTTCAAGCAAAAGCTCAAGCGGGTGGCTCAACAAGACCACTGCCTGGCCGTGCAAGAGCACGAATTGGCGGTCGACGCGCTGGCCGTGCCCTTGCGCAATTTGCAAGGGGAAACCATCGCCGCCCTCAATTTGGTGCGCTCTGGGGCCGGGCCAGACGCGCCTGACCTGGCGACCCGCTGGTTGCCTCTTTTGCAAAAGACCGCCCAAGACCTTCGGCCCTTGCTTTAAAGTCATCAAAGACCGACCACAAAGGAGACACTGACATGACCTTGGCCGACCGACTCCACGCCTGCCACAGTTCGGTGGTGCACGACGTCATGAAGGACATGGGCATGCCCATGCGGGTGCTGCCCCGATCCATCGCCGGGCTAGAGCCCACCATGAAAGCCGCAGGGCCCGTGTTCACCGTTCGGGGGCGTCCGGACCCCACCCTGGACAAACACACCTCGCTTTACGAGTGGGCGGGACTGCTGTCCAAAGCACCCACAGGGCATGTGGTGGTCTGCCAACCCCAAGACGACACCCGGGCGCTGTTTGGCGGTCTGTCTGCCGAGGCCTTGGCGCTGAAAAAAGTGCGCGGCTACATCGTCGACGGGGGGTGCCGCGATGTGCAAGCCATCGCAGACCAGGGCTTTCCTGTTTTTTCGCGTTTTGCAACGCCAATCGACATCGTGTGTGCCTGGCGTGCCGAGGCCTTTGGTGAACCCGTGGCCATCGGCGGCTTGCAGGTCATGCCCAACGATTACGTGTTGGCCGATCGCGACGGCATCATCCTGATCGGTGCCGAGCACACCGAGGCCGTCATCGAGGCTGCCGAGCGCAAGATGGCCACGGAGGGCGACATGGTGCGCGCCATTCGCTCGGGCGAGGACCCTCAAGCGGCCTATATGCGCTATCGTGTTTTCTAAAGAATTTGTACCGTCTCTGCCCAAGCAAAAGAAATGGACCACATCACTTACGTGTGTCAACGATGGAAGTATTAGCAAAAGGTACTGATGTTAGGCCTTCAAATGTAATCATAATGACAAATATTGTCGTATAATTAAGTGTCTTAAATCATGGAGTCTGTAATGAGTTCTGAAAGTTCAACAGAAATTTTCTTTTTGAAGATTTTCAAAATAGTCATTCTTGCATTCATGTCTTTAGCGTTAATTATAACTATAGGGTCACTATTCTACGCCGCATATGAATACTCACAAAAGCCAAAAGAACCTGCCCCGGCGAAAACTGCCCCAGTTGAAACTGTTAATATTGATGAATTCATAAAGGGAATTCAAGAGTCGAAAAAGTCTGAAGAAGCACCAAAAGATGAGGATAAAGACACAACGACCGAAACTCCAAAGCAGGAGAAGTCTCTAACAAAAAAGTATCAAAATGAGGCAAAAGAACTTTTGGCTTGTCTCAAATCATTTGATACCAATGTGAAGCGTCCTAGTAACATCGATGAAGATGGTATTAGACAATGGTTACAACGAAACGCAGACAATTCTAGTAAAGACAGAGGTCAGCCGTGGGCTACGGAAAGCGTGAAGTACAACTGTGCAGTTATCTCAACTCAGCAAGTTATTGAATATGCGGCAAAGAAGCAAGATGCCAGCATAATAAATCTTTCTGCTCGATTCCATATTGAAAAATGGGATGAAATAAAGGATAGGATTGCTCAATTCAATCATGAAGAACAATTGAGAATCAAATCTGAGCGTGATGCTGAAGAGCAAAGGGTTTTCCTTGCTAAAGCCAATGCTTTGTCACTATTAATTATCGCTGCATCGGTTTTTGGTATTTTTATGCTGCTTGCCTTATATTTAATTATTTCAGCAATCGAATCTAATTTGAGAAATATTAACCAGAGCATTAAATCATCGAAGTTAGATAACTTCAATAAAGAGAATCTTGTAGAATAAATTTTAAATATTCAAATTTAAAGCCCACCTGGATTGAGTGGGCTTTTTTTCGCTTGCCATCCTCATCACTTTCACTCCTGAAACGGTCGAAGGCAAAGTAAGCACTCCGTAAAGTCAGCAAGGAAACGTTCTTTCCAACCCCACCACAGGCCCCTACGGGGCGTTTAGCCACCTTTACGAACAGTAGTTGGGACCATGTGATTCTGGCTCTCAGTGCTTATGCAAGCCGAGTTTATCGAACAGGATACGGTTTCGTCGCTCTGCATCTTTTACTAACTTGTCATAGGAAATAATTTCGATACAACCATTCCCAGCTGCTAAATTGAAAAAGTATCCTTCGTTATCCGCTGTACGGTGATAACGGCCATAAACCTGTCTATGCAATGATGGCTTTAGGTCAGCGATTAGGTATCCGGTGTACCTGAGATTCGCAGGGTTGATTTGTCGCCCATCAATATCATTTACATTGCCGTCGCTGATTTCCCTGAATCGCTGAATTATTTGGTCAGCAGGATCTTTGTCATAGTCATCCCGTCCCGGACGCTTAAATTCAATGATGATGACGCCACCACTGGGTAAGTTGTCAGATTCAGCTACTCCAATAGGGGTATCGTAAAAGAACGCAAAAATATCAGGCTCTTTGCCTGATGTACCTTTTAGGCCCGGAACGCTGTTAAGTTTTTTGTCTGAGGTCAGCAACGTGTGATAACAAAGCCGTTCGTCTATGACCCATAAGTTTTGTTGTTCAAAGAAAATATCCTTCGAGGTGGCACCCATCGGGAAAATCATCTTATGAAGTACGCGCTCGAACGGATATTTTTCGTCTGTGCGAACTTTCTTTAGGCTTTGGCTTACAAGGTCAAGAATAGTTCTACGGTGGGCAACATAGGCAGCTAACTGCGCCTTTCCAATTTCATTGGCCTGTTCCGCAACAATTTGAAAACGCTCTTGGTACTGCTCAAAGGTTTCGGTTTCAAACAATGCAGCCACATGGCGTACTTCTTTACGAACCGAATCCTCCACATCACGCTTAACCTGGAGTAGCGCCTCGTCAAGCTTTTCAGCCGTTAAACCGGGTTGAATTCGTTGCTCAATAAGTTCCTTGTAGCGTGGATGAGTTAGGGCACGATACTCAGGTGCCTGCTCCACAAATTTTTCGATCTGCGATCGCTTTTCCTCATTTGTTGACTGCAGGTCATCCGCGAGGAGAGGGCGCAGTGTTTCTGTTATTCCTCGATTGAGCGCTTGTCGAGAAACAAGGGTCTCATCGATATCGAGTTCATCGTCTGACTGGAAGGAAATTCTCGTGCGCTCTTGATTAGCATGGTCGTCGAGGTATTCACCAGTAATCAAAATAATCAACGTGTATGGCTCTTGGTCTTCGTCTAGTAATTTTTCGGGCAATTCCGGCAACAAATCGCGTAATTTGCTGGTGGTGACTTCGCGCCCATTGGCACACAAATGAAGATCATGGCGTGAACGGCCATCACGATGTCTATAAGCTTGCAGAGCAAAGGTGTGCCCAAGCACGTCAAAAAATCTCTCCTCAATGTGCGTCAAGACCGTTGTTTCAAAAAGCTTGTGCAAATCAATAGGTGCATGCCCCGGCGACTCCAAAGTAATAGAGGGGCATGAACGCGCAGCAAAACGGATAAGAAAATGTGCAAGTATTCGCTCGGCAATGATTGCCGGGTCATGCGGCCAACCACCTTTGAATTTTGCATCCATTCCCCGCATGGATAGGGTCGTACCACAGACCTCTTTCGTGGATGTGAGGGTGTCAGCACCTTTTAACTCATCAGCAATGGAAAAATCAAATTCACGCAGCAAGCTTTGACCCTGCCGCTGAAATACGCTCCGGATATGGACGTTGGAAAAGACTTTCAAAAAGGTAAAACGGCCAACACCTTTACCGCCAACTTTGATTTTTGACAGAGTATGTGCCTCTTGAAACGAAGCAAGGTTGTCATCGTCAAACCCAACTCCGTCATCACGAATATCAAAACCATCAACTACGAGCATTTCGTCACCGCCCTGATGGGCGAGGTCATGCGTAGCGACAAGGCGAATTTGTATTGCGTGACTTGCGAAACCATCTCTATGCTCTTCGATAGCGTCTATGGCATTAGATATGGCCTCAAACAAAGGCATCATGGCCTTAGCCTGTGATAGTTCTAGGCGATCAACAAGTCCTTTGATGTTTGCAAGCATGATTCCTCATTGGGCTATATAGTATTAAAATCTAACAATATAATAAACCAAAAAACCACACTTATCTGTACCCGCCTGCAAAAATAGCCAAGCGTCTTTTTTTTAACCCCATGAGCAAATTAAAGCTTCAGGTCTTGAACAGGCTTCTTAAGCGCTGCTTCCAAGCGAATCATTGTGTCCAAAATTTGATCTTGTAATTGTGGCCAGTCAGTCTCTGGTGTTTTCCAGCCCCCTGCGATGTCTTTGCAAATGCGGCTACCAATTCGGGTGGACAACTCCTGCCAATCCAGTTCCCCGCCGAAGCTAGATTCAATGGCTGCCTTTTGAGCCAGCAATGCTTTGAAAGCCGTTTGATTGCGTTGGTCATTCGCCTTGCCCAAGCGGATGTAGCACTCAATGCGTGCCCTGTCCTCTGTCACGCTGACCGTTAGCGAAAAGCCACTGCGCCCAATGGCAGCAGACAACCAATGGTCACTTGTGGTGCTGATGTTTGCATACAAACTCGTTTTACTTTTCGAGCGATCAATGTACTGAGACCAGAATCGCCGCAACAATTCTTGCCTGACACCCTGAACCTTTTTAACTTCTATTTCACGGTTGCGAACTTTAATTTCATAGTCCGCAGCTTCAGGCAAGGGGATCGTCTGCGTGACATCAATCAATACATCGCCCCCATGCTTGTAGGGCTTGAGACGAATGCAAGTCAGATCAATGCCGTGACGGTTGAGCCACAAGACCGCGGTTGTCAATTCTGTTGAAAAGTCAGCAGACACCAAAATGATCCGAACTTCATCGGCTAATTCGGCCTCTTCCACTGAGTCGATTTCAAGAAATTCGAGAATTTCCTTCTGGGCAACGATCGATGCATCTTCTCTTGACAATGCGCGTGCATAGGTTGCAATGGCTTGATCTAGCGTCATGCTGGAGACCATTGCCGCATAGCGGATGGCCTGCAACTCCATATGCTCGCCATCTTCGTTGCGTTTGATCTCGACCACTACAAGCCTCGCCTGCTTGTCCAAGCAAAGCAAGTCGATCCGGCGGCGACTTTCTTCCCAGTCGCCAAACTCTTCGGCAATAACCATCAGGTCATCGCCAAGCACCGAAATATCTGACTTGAGAAGGCGCTGCAAATCTTTACGCTCAAGCAACTTCTCATCAGCAAAGGTGGTTGCTTTAATTTGCTCCAGCCTGTCGGATGAAATTTTGTAGAGTGGCATGGGGGTGGGGACTCCGTCTGAGTAAGACTTTCAGTATAGGGGGCGGCAAGCCATTAACCCCAACCAACCCACTCTTACTCCCAGTTGCACCCCCAGCGTTTTGGGGTGGCAGTTGGGCAGTGGGGTTGGAACGGGATAATCAATCGTGTTTAGTGATGGCGTCATCCCCCGTTAATGGGGAAGAGCCCAAGGGTGTTAACGATGTGATCGGTACAAACTGTAAACAGTGTCTCCGGGTTGTACCTGAATCATTTGGTAGGGCGTGAGGGACTTGAACCCCCGACCAAGGGATTATGAGTCCCCTGCTCTAACCAACTGAGCTAACGCCCCGACCGACCCGTATTATGGCGCAGGGCAGGGGGCGAGGCCCCCTCGCAAGGGCTTATTTCAGGTCGCCAGCCAGGCTGCTGAGCGTGTCGGCAGCGATGTCACAGTGATAAGGGTAGTTGGTGTGGTCACACCCCAGTTTCACGCGGGCGCCAGCTTTGATGGCCGCGACCATGGCGGGGTTGAATTCGAAACGCACGAAGTGTACCGACGAGGTCTTTTCGTCGTTTTCGCGGTCCAGGTCTTCGTCGGCAATGGCGTACACGCGCGGGTGGCCCTCGACCTCGACGAAGACCCGATCTTCCACCCCGATCAAGCGGGCCAATTCGCGGCGACGCTCGTTCACATCGGGGTACTCGATCAACATGGTCGCTTTCCAGTTGCTGCCATTGGGCACCAGCGGCGCGTAGGCGTCGATCTCGGACTGGATGCCTTCCTCTTCAAAGATCTTCTCGATCCGCAGCATCTCTTGGATTTGGTAGCGGATCGTCAACTCGCTCTCGAACTGCAGCGTCATGTGCTCGCCCAGCGCCACACTGCGCAGTTTGCGGTGCGCGATGACTTCGGCTTTGTGTTCTTTGCGGTACTTGTGATACGCCTCCAGGGTCATGAGGCTGTCGGTGGTGATGTGACCAGTGATTTGCATCATGTGTGACTCCGGATTACTTCAGGCCATAGGCCTTGCGCAC
>JACCDX011190157.1_pt1 | contig 24736 bp, 22 predicted proteins | sample 7449681 | NCBI WGS metagenome assembly JACCDX01 (sample SAMN15323450, study PRJNA562643) | freshwater metagenome | isolation source: river surface water | place: USA:Blue River Watershed | collected 2017-08-18
GTTGTTTGGCCAGCATAGGTTTCCACTCTTTTTCATTCCATCCTGGACTTTCTTCCTGCCATTGAAAAAAATGTGTCGATGTAACTACGCTGAAATAACTGTCTCTTAGGTGGTCAACAGGAGTTGACATCCAATCTGCATAATTGGTTATAAACTCTGTTTTATCAACAATCATAGGAATCTTGTTATAAATCTCAGCTATACCTTTGGCTAACTTTGATTTGATCCTCCAATGGGAAGGCTTCTGTTCCCAAGGAAACTCGATAGTCTTTCTCAGTAGCCAACTTTTCCATCCGCCGTTTTTATGAGCAAGATCATCGTCGTTAGGCGTGGTGCCAAGACTTACATAACCCCTGTCTAGAACATTGTTGTTAGCCATTAATGCAACTAGCATTGGTCTATGCCATCTAAATGCTCTATTCAAACATGTAAACTTCTTTGACCTATTCTTCTTTAGTTCAAACTCTGTTAATTTTATAATTCCATCGTTGAAAGTCAAATCAATGTGTGGGCTGTATTCAACTGTGATTAAATCATCTTGTGGAACTGCATTCTGCCTTACCCATTGATTAAAATTCTTTTTACCGTGTGCTGCCGGAGTTAACAGAATAATCTTTTTAGGGGAGACTCGAGTGTCTTTGTAGAACATCTTATAAAACACAGAAAACACATAATATGAATCGTATTCATTTTCGTTGTTGGCAATTAGTTTTGCATTGCCGTGAACTAGTTCATGCAATAACTCTGGAGGGAAGTCTGTCCAAAGATTGTCTGCAACATAATCCCAGGGTCCTTGATTAACATTTAAAGGAATAAACCAAGTTTGAGTTTTATCTATGTCTTCAAAGTTTCTTAAGGAAAGCTCATAGCCTAGTTCCTTAAGAGGCTGTTCCATAAACAAAAAATAATACGGCTTCCAGGCAGGATGCTCTACAGAATCAACAGTCCAAACTGATCTGTTTATCCTGTCTTTGAAAGAGGACATGTTTAAAAATTGAACTAATCTTGTCATGATCTAATTCTACCGACTTCTTTCCTTGGAATAAGATTTTCATTATAGACATCAGTTTTGTCTAACACACGTTGATGCCAGTAATTTGTATAATCGATAGTAGATTGTTTAAATTTAGTATCAGGCCAAAGTTTTTGTATATACTCTAAGTGCTCCTTAGGATGTGCATGATTGTCTTCATACCAGCCTTTGCCTTTTATGTGATGATTATGCTCGCCGCCTGTGTAGGTAACAGACCTAGGTTGAACGCTGTGCCAGTTGTAGTTAAAACATACTTCCCAAATACTAGGCTTAACTAAATCCATTTCTTCTTTGTAGTGTTTAATGATTTCTTTCTGATCAGGAGTTAACAGATCTGGCCCGTCTTGTGTTGAACCAAAAGGAACCATACACATAAAATGGAAGTCAACACCTTTGTTTTCGAAGAAGTTTTTAAGTAGTTTAACAACCATCATGTCACGCAATAGCGCATGGTCTTCGTCAAAGTATTCCATCCATTCTTTTGAATAAATTCCCTGACTATAGATATTTCCAGGATACAACCAACCGCCTTTAGCCTTGCAATATCTATCCTCCCGTTGGAAATTTGTAAACATGACCATACATAGGTCGCCGGGTCCTAGTTTATGGAACGCATCAGCATCCATTACAGACTGTGCCATTATGTAATTTCCTGCGCCGCATAATCCGTAATTGAATGCAGTTTCTGGGGTAAACTCTTGTGCAATAATATCTGCCCAAGTAGGCCATTTGTAGTGTGTAAAGCTACATCCAAATGAAAAAAATCTCTTATATTTGGAAAAATCTAGTTTAGTTGTCATCTTAAATCCTTATGTTCATATGCTCTTTATCAAAAATATGTCCGCGAACAGAAACATCTATAGGCGTTTTTACTTTATTATCATAGTATTTAACGTATTCTAATGTATTCTCGCTTAAATCTAAATTAGGTAAAACTGATTGCAAAAACTGTAAATGCAGAGTTGGACTAGGGTGTGAATCTAATGTAACCTCGCCGTTGCAGATTAATTTGATAGGATTCTGCTCTGACCAATCTTTTTTATAACAGGTATTAAAAAAGTTATGTGTTATTTTACGCTCTATTGGTGCCAATAAGTTTTTTATATGATCTTTAATTGGTATCAACGAGTTGCCTTCTGTATAGTTGATAGGAACTGTGGAAAACATATAATGGTCAACTCCTAAACCTTCTAAAAATTTAGAAGCCATATTAATACAAAGTAGATCTCGTTTATAATAAGTCTCTGGAAGATATTCAATGTGTGGTCGACGTAATATATTTTCTTCGTGCATCACATTGCCAGTCCCGGCAATATATCTGTTTACATAAACTTCTTCTCTGCAGACATCAGTCCACATGATAATGACTAGATCGGTTTCACGAAATTTACAAATTACATCAGCTTCTGAAACTGATCGGGCAATCATAGGATTGCTAGAACCAGCACCACCGAAGTTAAAATAAGCACCAGGAAACTCTTTACCTAGAATATCTGCCCATGTAGGCCATCTGTAATCTGTAAAACTGCAACCAAAGGCAAAGAATCTTTTATACTTGCTTAAGAACTGCGATGCCATGGCCACCTCGGTGCTTTAGTCTTTACAAACATTGGATATTGTTCTGCTCCAGTGCCGTTTCTTAATTTATTTTCTATGTTGTTCACTAGGTCTAGGGTCGCGTCTTTTACTTTTAAATTTGGAAAAATAGTCAGCAAATGAGTTAGTTGCATTGCCGGACTAGGGTGTGTATCTAACCATTGGTATTGTTTTGTCTTAACTCCGGGATTGTCAGCCCATTTGACAGTTTCTTCAAAGCTAGGATATAATTCACTAACAATATCTTGATAGAAGTCTATCAATGGCTGTAAATCAGGTCTAACGTATGCTCCGTCCGGGTTGTTTACTTTATTCATAGAAAACATAAAGTATTCAACATTGCAAGATTTTAGAAAAGTCGCCGCTGATTTTATATATTCTAAGTCACGCTTTATAAAATCTCTAGGATCTAGCTTTTGAAAATGTTCGAAAGTGTATTTTGTATATTGGTGATTCTGAAGGATAGAGCCGCACCCTGTTAAACCAGTATCTGGGCGCCAGCCTGTATCCCTTAAAAATTCTGTCCATTGAACAATAATTAAATCATCTGGTTGAAAGTTGTGTATTTGGTTTGCTTCGATAATGCTTCTAAAAATAAAATCGTTAGACGAACCGGTATTACCAAAATTAAAATATTGATCCGGAAATTCGCCTCCTATAATATCTGCCCAAGTAGGCCAATGATAGTCAGTGAAACTGCATCCAAATGCAAAAAATCTACGGTAATCACTAAGGTTTAGTTGATGAGTTTTCATGTAATAAATACCAATATAATTATTTACCTAACATGAAACTGATACTTGATAACTTTAATCAGAATGGCCTTGTTCACGAGCCTCCTTCAACAATGTCAGATCAGTTGATTAATATGTCAACTGTCGTAAACGAAGAAAAACTCAAAGATGTAGAATATATAAGACCTCTGCTAGATTACAAAGAGCCCTGGAGTGTAGAAGGGGATCTTTTTCAATACCTTAAAGAAGATTCTCTAGCAAAGTTAAGAAATGGAAACTGTGTGCTGGTTTTTGATGCCAGCATGGAGGGCTTTAGCCCCTACGAATTACCATTGGCTATTTCTCTACATAGGAGTTGCATTAAACATAATGTAGATCCTAGAAAAATCTACTTACTTACAGCCAACTGGAAAGAAAACGATTGCCACAATAACTATATTGCACTCAACGGAAACCAATACGGAATTAACATTGTAGAAACAACCATTATTGGAAATATGGTCATGCCCAACAAATTTGAAAGTTGGGAGGAGCATTTTGAACTGTGTCAAAAACATCACAGCGATAAAATGTTTCTACAGTTAAGTAGAAGAAGCAGACCTTACAGAGTAATGGCCAACTATATGATGCTGAATAGTCGAGCATCTAATTACGGATTAATAAGTCAAGACAAACTCACAGACGAAGAAATCAATCGCTTAATGTATCATTATAAAAAAAGCCCTGTGGGCACAGATGATATAACTTTGCGTGAAGTAAAAAGTCTCAACGAAAAGAAACTACCCTTAATTGTTGATAACACAGATTTCCAAATAAACTGGGCTAGCTGGCGCAGTCCAGATTTGTATAACAAAACATTGTTCAGCGTTGTATTAGAAACGTCTCAATATGACTTTGGTGGCACCGCATTGTTCCCAAGTGAAAAGATATTCAAGCCCATAGTCCATAGACAACCATTTATTATCTTTGGACACAGAGGCATTAATTCATTCTTAAGGACCATGGGATTAAAAACCTACGAACAATGGTTTGACATTCCTGATGTTGATTATGAAACAGATCCTGTTGCAAGATACAAAAGAATATTGTTTCAAGTAGAACGAATAGTTGATCAACTTAAAAAGATGAGCATACAGGAAAGAGTAAAGTGGCGATTTATGAACCTAGAAGTGTTGAACTATAATTACAATACTGTGGTCACAGGTGTGCTAAGAAGGCGAGAAGCTCTCAGAATGCATAAAACAATAGACAGCTACTTTAAAGGTAATTTCTATAATCAGCTTACACCTACATTTGATCTATGAACAGAACTGAATTAAACGATTTAGAATACGAGTTTGACGACCCATTCGAAGTAATAGGAATATTCGAAAAAAAGTTAGCAACATTTTTTGGAAGTCCTTATGCAATTGTAACTGATAGTTGCACTCATGCATTAGAGCTTTGCTTTAGATTGCTCAAAGACGAAAACAAAAAAGCATCTGTTCCTTTACACACCTACATGAGTGTTCCTATGATGTTGTCTAAAGTAGGTATAGATTATAGTTTCCAAGAGTCACATTGGAATGATTTTTATAAAATAGGAGACTATCCAATCTACGATGCTGCCGTGTTATGGCGAGAAAAATCCTACGTTCCAAACTCATATATGTGCGTTAGTTTTCAAAATAAAAAACATATCAAGATCGGTCGTGGGGGAGTGATCCTATTAGACAATAAGCAACATTATGATATTCTTAGAAAAATGCGATACGATGGCAGAGACCTTTCTAAGAAACATGCAGACGACAATGTTGAATTTATAGGTTATCACTATTATATGACTCCAGAGGATGCTGCTAGAGGAATCATGTTGTTTGACAAACTAGCCTTTGAACCTTCAGCACGGTGGTCTTGGAAAAATTATAAAAATTTAAAAGAATATAAGGTATTTGAGAATGTTAAGCAAGAATGAATGGGGAAATTTAAAAACAGTCATTGTTGGAATAGCAGATGACGCTAGAATTCCACTGCTAGACACTAGTCTACGATTAGTCAATTATGCGGATGAAGAACACGCATACAAGATACCTTACGGACAATACCCTACACAGGTAATCGAACAGGCCAACGAAGATCTAGAAAAGTTTTCAAATTTCTTAACTTCGATTGGCGTAGAAGTTTTAAGGCCAGATAAATCCGTTACGCCAAAATACTATAACTATTGCCCTAGAGATAGTGTATTAGTCCATGATCAATTAATACTAGCAACACCTATGCCATTGCGAGCTAGAAAAGACGAATACCTAGCAATGCTACCTCACCTAACTAGATTTGGCATTGTTACCAATAATCAATTTAGTCAATCTGATTCTTTATACAATTCAGACTGTCTAGGCAATCCCGATATACTAGCACTAACAGAAGTAGAACCGTCATTCGATGCTGCCAATATACTCAGAGACAATGACAATCTCTATTATCTTGTCAGTAACAGCGGAAATAAATCTGGAGCTAATTTCTTACAAGAATTGTGCCCTGGCAAGAAAGTATGGACCATTGAGGGAGTCTATAGCTACATGCACCTTGATAGCACAATAGCACTATTAAGAGAAGGACTAATGCTACTGAATCCTAGTAGAATAAAAAGCATAGACCAATTGCCCAAACCTTTGCAAAGCTGGGATTATATCTGGTGTCCGGAGCCTGTTGATATAGGGCACTTCCCAGGATACTGCAATGCCAGCAAATGGATTAACATGAATTTGTTTTCCGTTAATCCAAATTTAGTAGTATTAGAAGAACATCAACTGCCATTGGCAATTGAACTGAAAAAGCACGGAATCGAATCTCAATTAATGCCTATGAGACACCAACGAACATTAGGTGGCGGATTTCATTGCGTCACTTTAGATTTGATTAGAGATGAATAACATGAAGTATTGGACTGGACATGTTACACCAGTGTGGGACGAAGAATACAAAAACTATTCTTATGTAAAACAGCCCATTACCAATCACGAAGTTAGTGACTGGGAATCGCAAGGCTACGACTATGTAAAAAGTTTTACAGGATGGATGTATGATAACAGGAATCCCATGCCTGCATGGATATCCAGTCTAGACAAGAGCTTTGGTTTAAAGAATCAAACTTATTGTTTCTACCGTATGAAAACTCTTGAAATTATGCCTATTCATACAGACAAGTATCTTCGATATATACAGGTGTTTAATGCAGATCCGTCAAAGGTTTGTAGAGCGTTACTCATGTTAGAAGATTGGAAGTCTGGCCACTATTTAGAATTAGACGGGCGTGGATTCGTTAACTGGAAAAAGGGAGATTGGTTTATGTGGAAAACAGACTGCCCTCATGCTGCCAGCAACATTGGTGTTGAAGACCGATATACATTACAAATTACAGGTGAATTAGAATGAACACATTTATGCCAGCATTATACATAAATGACCAAAAAGACCCTTACACTATCTTGTATGATGGAACCTTTTTCAAAGATGAGTCTGATACAAAAAGTCTGTATCATATAGTAAAAAATAAATGGATGCCAAAAACATGGTTAGGATTCGACGAAAGACCATACATGATTTGGACAGGCTGTCACGGTCACATTATTCCTTTAGAAAAACTAGAGCCCGACGAAGATCTACTTAATCTCATACGAGAAAAAGGATTAATATTCTTTTTATACGAACCTTTGTCTACTTATAGAATACACATAGAAAATCGATATCCCGATCATCAGCATTATGATCAATTTGAAACTACAGATCTTAATATCTCATCACTGCACAGTTTTGAACTAGATAGTATATCGATATTCGCACAAAAATACGGACTGAAAAACATTTGGGTTTACAGTTGTGACTACAACATTATAAAATACTATGGAGCCAAGTATCCAGACATTAGACTAGGATGTCAGGACATATTCATAGCCAGCGATTGTGTTGTTGAAACTAAAATAAAGCCCCCATACAAAACAAAAAAAGTTCATAAAAAGTTTTGGTGCGGTAATTGGAGATACAATGGCATAAGGCATCTTGTTATGATGTATCTAGCATCAACAGATAGTTTCTACAATGGAAATTACAGTTGGTATGTATATGGAGGCCGGGGACACGTAAGTGGAAAACTTTGGTTCGACTTGTCAACATGGGAAACAAAATATCCCGGTGTTGCACACAAGCTAGCCATAGGGGAAGAAATCTTAAATGCTGTTGTTCCATTGTCTATGGATATACTAGAACCACCTATGCACTACATAGGCAGTCCAGAAAACAAGAACCCTCCACCTGTGGCAAGTTACAGGCTTCCTATCATGTATGCTGACTGCTTTGTTGCAATAGTTAACGAAAGTAGATTTGCACAGCCTACGGCTAACTTTAGTGAAAAAATTCTAAATGCGGTTCGAGCATATCGACCATTTGTATTATTTGCGCCGCCTAAAACATTAGAATACTTTAAACAGTTTGGTTTTAAAACGTTTGGAGACTTTTGGGATGAGAGCTACGATGACGAACTAGATCACGAAATTCGTCTCATAAAACTTTTCAAAGTTATTGACTATATTGACAAACTATCAATACAGGAATGCAGAGATCTTCTAGAACAAATGCAGCCAATTTTAGAACACAATGCTAAGATAGTTCTAGAACTGGCCACAACAGGCGAATTGTTCAGTCAGTGATCAATACTCTGTATTAAAAACATTATCACCTAATACTAGTAGTTCTACTCTAGGCAATGTTTCGTCTACGGTTAGACTGTCATACCAATCAACAAGTATTTTAGGAAACGTCTTCCTAAAGTCCTTACCACGACGGCGATCGTATTGGCTGTAAAAACTCTTAAAGTCATGCCATAGCTTTTCTTGTTCAGTTGTAGCACGACGATGTGGCTGTTCTACTACTTCAATGTAGTCTATCAGTCTTTCTATTTGAGCTTTTTCACCTGCTACTAATAAAGGATTGTCTTTATTTGCGTCATACCATGCTTTTAAATTATCATAGCAATGCTTTTTAATATGGTCTGGTAAATTAACAGGGCTCATAAAGCTAGGCCAGCGTAGAATATTAAGATCGATATGTGGTCTATGATGTCCGTATTTGGCCTTAAGCTCTAACATATCATCCATAAACTCTGTAATGCTGAATAGACTGATGCTGGTGATTGTCATCATGATAGTCACAGCTCTAAACTTAGCATTTTCTATGAAGTAAACTAGGTTCTTACGCCACTCATCATAGACTAATCCATCTCGTATATATTCTGCGTGTGGGCCGAATGCTTCGTTGCTAGTGTATAAGTCGAAACGCTTGATGTCTAGTCCATTAGTAAGGTTGACTAACTTTTCTAATAGGTCTTGCTTCATACCTAGATTAGAGTTGACTGCTATTGCCATGTGAGGCAACGATTGTTTCTTAACATTTTTCATCAACTTCCAAAAGTTATCACTCATTACAGGTTCACCGCCTGTGAATCTAAGTTCTTCTAGGTCTTTGCTTAATTCAGGCCACCAATCAAAGAATGCTTTGATGTAGGGGTTATCTAAATTATACTTTCCGTATGGTTCGGCCCATTTACCATCATGCTGGTATGCTCCGCCACCATCACTCTTAAAGTATTGGTAGGCTCCATTAGTTCTAATATCTTTAGCCCACGATGTTGAATAGCCTGCGTTACAATAACTGCAAGAGAAATTACATATCCTGTCAAAGCTGATCTCAAGAGTTTTAAGATTAACGTCTTGATTCCAGGGCTGTTGACTAATGTGCTTGATATCTTCTATCTTGTAGATTTGACTTTTGAAAACTCTGTCGCTGATATTATCTCGTTTAATATCTTCAATTTTCCAGCAATACTCACACTCGCTAGGTCTTTCACCTTCAAGCATTTTTTTGCGTTGTTCTTTTTTGTAATCAGTATTGTGGATAGCACTGGGATTATCTTTTAGTTTAGTTACATCAATTTGATGAGGCAACGGTAAATGACAACTATGAGTGTATCCATGACCTAGGTGAATACTGGCGTTATACCATTTAGCAGCACAGAAACTAGGACTTACAGAATCAAGTATTTCTTTTTTAAATTTTAGGAGATCAGATGACATAGTGAGAATATTTATAGAGTATTATATACCACATGAAATTATAGACTCGGAAAAAAACTTTTGTCTATTATGATGGATTATATCGATGTTGCTGTCATACAATTTGCGCCATGTCTCAATCGGTATTTCCATCAAACGTTTAAATTCTTTAATGAAAGCCTCAACTCGTTCTTCATGATTTTCAATATTAGTATAACTGTAGTTGATAAAATCTGGAAAGAGAAAACCTTTTTTGCACAAGGCATTGATATTACCGGCTGATGCAATTGGTAAAATAAAATGTCCGTGAGCCAATGGCATATACGTTTTTTCTGTGATAACAATGTCCTGATTCTCACAGCTTTCTCCAAAAACACTGACCATGGTGTCTTCATAGTATTGCACATGAACAGGATTAAGACTCAACCAAATTAATTTATCGTCAGGATGGAGTTGTTCAAACTCTCCTTTTATAGAATTACTAAAAACGTCATAAGAAAGAGAATTTAGTATTGTAGGATCGTGCATCATTCCGGTAAGATACCGTTGTTCTTCTTGTTGTAATAACTGGTCCGAATCTAATCTATTAATTCTGTCCATTGCAGAATAATGTCCTAACCATTGAGGGTTATTTTTAATAGCATCAACAATCAAATTTCTTCCCTGATGTATCCCGTATCTCACGGGTGCAAGGAATATTTTACTCCTTTCTTCTGTTCTAACAATATTAGCTGTTTTCCAAGCATTGTACCATCTGTCTCGTTCAACGCCTATATCTCTAAGCCAAGTTGTAGGAGTCTTAAATGGATACCTTCTAAAGTAGGCTTTCAAGATATTGAGCACAAAGTCATTTTCTAAAAACTTAATATTCGGATCTAAACAATGTAAATCATTATGAAGTTGATGTAAAATTGTGTATTGCCTCTTAGGCCAGTTTTCAGGTATCCTTAATTGATCACAAATAAAATTATAAACCGGAGATGCTGTGTGTAAAGTATTGATGTAAACTTCTTTGGCAGTCAGCAGGAGATGAAAATACTTGTCATCTAATTTGTTATGTTCAACGATAGAAATATCTATAAAAAGAACGTCAGGTTCTATATCAGTGTAACTGTAATCAAGATATCCTTCAAACTCTAATAGTTGAAAAAAATCTCCGCTTCTATTAAGATAAATTTCATTTTCTATGTAGGAAAGATGAGCAAATCGACAGGGTGTCTTCATATTTTTAGTGAAACTTTATTTGAGGTAAATATTTATATACTCATATAATGGATTAAAAATGGATTGGAAAACATTACCTCCCAAATACCTTCACATTGAATTGTCAACTCACTGTAATGCCGCATGTCCTCTCTGTCCACGGTATTATGAAGGAACAAACATTGTCAGGCCAGACCTAGAACTTACTTCTATTACTTTGGAAAATTTTAAAAAGTATTTCCCTGATAATACTATTAAACAGCTTTATAAAATATTGTTCTGCGGCACCATGGGAGACCCTATGATGGCCAAGGAGTGCTATGAAATATTCGAACATGTTTGGAAATTAAATGCACATTGTCAGCAAACTGTGCATTCTAATGGAGGACTAAGAAACCCTGCATTTTGGCGTAAGATGGGCCACTTATTCAAGCATGATAAGATGAAGATGGTATTTTCCATTGACGGCCTAGAAGATACAAACCACATATACCGTAGAGGTGTAGAATGGAAAAAGGTCATGGAGAATGCTCAAGCATTTATATCTGTAGGCGGACATGCGACTTGGGAATTTTTAATCTTTAGACACAATGAGCATCAAGTAGAAGAAGCTCGTCAATTGGCTAAAGAAATGGGTTTTGAAAACTTCCTTGCAAAGCGAGCATTAGGATTTGATGATCCAGTTAATAACAAACTTATTCCCAGAATGGTGTTTGACTCTGAAGGTAAACTACAATACAAAATACTTCCGCCGGAACAAGAAGAGTATCAAAACAAAGGTGAAGATTTTACATTTGAAGATGTAACCTACGAACTTGATATGGCTAATTTAAATGATGCAGCTCCTATCAAGAAATTTCCAAAGATTGAAATTAAGGTAGAGAACTTCAAAGATTCTCAAACACAAGAGCTAGGTGATTATGAAAAAGAATTAAACAAGAATCATATTCACTGTAAGAGCCATTATGATCACTTCTCAGAAGTTTATGTAAATGCCAAAGGTATTGTGTTTCCTTGCTGTTTTGTAGGAACTAGATTTGACAGCATTGTTGATACATTTATGGATAGACAACTCAAAGCAAAAATTAGACCTAGACTGCCTGATCTTGATTTAAACAATAGAAGTCTTGAAGAAATTATTGCTTCGGGAGTCCTAGACGAAGTCTTTAAAGATTCCTGGGCAAAGAAAACTATTAAAAAAGGTAAAATGGCCTACTGTTCAGAAACCTGTGGACAGAACAGCCCCTTAGACAGATTATATCTATGAGCAGCAGATACTGCGACATTCAATACGGGTTGTTTCTTTTTGAAGCAAAGACACCGTCAAAAGATAACTTTCGTAAAGACACAGGCAGCATTCTTAAAATGCTGCCCTATTTTCATTTGCAATCATTAGATAATATCTATAGTAATCCAACATTCACTGCACTTGAAATAACAGGCCAAGAGCCACCAACAATCGACAATATCGATATTAAACTAATTGTAGATGTCTATAACAAAAGAAGAAACCTAGGATGGAAAACTTGCATCGTGCTAAGTTATCTAACTGAAAATACATTGTTTAGAGATCAGCTTTATCTATTAATTTCATTGGTCAACAACGGAATAAATCCTAGAGATATCGTTGTATTTTTTCCTGACGGAAATTATACCAACGATCACATGATAGATATCAATGGCATTATCAATAGTCTTAACTGTAGAATAATTCCAGTTATTCATTCTGAGTTACATGCGTATTACAGGACTCAGATTAGTTTCGAACAAGATACTTCAGAGTATTCTGCACATAGACCGAAAAAAATCTTGTTGCCTTTAGGAAAACTGTTTAAAGATTTTAGATTGCAACTTGCTCACGAGATATATAATTCTAAACGAGATCAAGAATTTATTTTTTCTATCTGGCAAAGCAAAGAAAATATTATCAATTATTTTCAAGAGCTCGATCGCTGGCAACCTAACAACACTAACTCGAATGGTTTTGATTTTTTAGGTAGGGTTGACCTAAACCATTTTCCTAATTTTCCAGCGATGGTTAAAAACAAAGAATTTCAAAATTTTTGCATTTCTCGCCAAGGCAGTGTTGAAAACTTCAACGACTCCCGTTTAGATTCTACCATATTAAAACTAGTGAACGAAAATTCAGCTCACCTAGGATATCCTTTTAGTAAAAAGATCTATGACGAATCAATTATGTCTATAGTTGCTGAGACTTTTTTTAAATTAGATTTTGTTACTGAAAAGTTTTTTAAACCTATTATAAACTCTCACCCATTTATTCTATTCTCAGAGGAACTGTTTACAGATTTTATTAAGAAATTAGGTTATGTTACATTTGAAGATGTTATTGGGGAGCAGATACCTGCAGATCTAATTCCAGAAATGAAAATTAAGAAGAAGTTAGAAAAAACTTTAGTAATTCTTGATAACTATCATTCTTTAGAAGCAAAGATTGTAGAGAAAGTCAATTATAATAAGCAGGTATTTCAAAATCGAGCAACATCTAAATTTAAAGAAATACTTGCTACATTTTTAGAAATTAATAACTCATAAATTTTTCCATTCTTGATAATACTTTTTCATTTCTGGAAAAGTTTTCAAGAAATTGGTTCCTCGACGTTTATCATGTTCGTCGACAAAAGCAATAAAGTTTTTCCTGTTAGTTTCTATTTCTTTTTTCTTATCAGGGTTATTGATTGCTTCTTTACATACTACATATACTCTTTCTAGTCTCTTAATTTCATAATCAAAGAAGCCTTTACCGCATAGAGGAGGCCAATATGTTTGTTGCAGATTGTGATACATCCAAGTAATAGTATCTTCAATATGCTGAAGCCATTCTTCGGGCATAGTCCATGCGGTTAGAAACTCAGGATATCGTATATAGGGCATGTCAATACCCACAGTATGAGGACGTTGTGGTTGAATAGTATAACGATTCTTTAAGATCATTAAATCCTCTAACATTTCTTTAAAGCTGGTAATGCTCAACATATTATAGGTTGCCATAACAGTTAATCTACTGTCTGGAATGTCTCTGATAATAGCTTCGCAATTGGTCAACCACTGATCGTAATTTAAACCAAATCTAATATACTCAGCTCTCGCACCGTGAGCTTCACAGCTGGTATACATTTTAAAATCTTTAACAGCTTTAGTTTCTTGAATTATCTGCATTTTATCAATAAACTGTTTGATAAGATTTTTAGGAACACAGAGGTTACTGTTAATCGACAATGATAGCTCCGGCTGAGGATTTTCAATTAGATAATCGAGAACTTGAAATGTATTTTTATTCAATAATGGCTCGCCGCCAGTTATTCTAAAGATACGAAGTTCTTTGACTAGGTCTGGCCACCACTTCCAGAAAGCTTCAACATAGGGATTATATTCTCTGTGAGGAATAGGATATCTATCATTTTCCTTTAACCACTCTACGCCGTTGTATGATCCTGTGACCAGTTCATATCCGCCATACTGATTAATTTCTTCCATCCACTTACTGCTGATCTCTGGGTTGCAATAACTACATTTAAAATTACAGGTGCTGCCAAAGTTCACTTCCATGCTACTAGGAACAGGATCGTATTTCCAACCGTGCTTCTTTATTTCAGGAATAAAGTCTCTAGCCCAGCTGTCTGCACTTTTTGTTACTCTATCACTGAACGCTATGGTTCCACTTGAAGGATCATTGCTGTCTTCAACCCTCCAACAATAATCACACTCAACAGGCCGTTCACCCTTTAGCATTAATTCTCTTTGAGACTTTTTAAATTCTGTATTGTGTAATGCACTAGGATTGTTTTTTAATTCTTCTATAGGAATCTTATGAGTTGTTGGGTGGTGGCAGCTATGTGTCCTTCCTGTGTCTAGGTGGACTGTAACCTGCTTCCATTTAGCCACACAGAAGCTGGGACTCACTTGATCAAGTTTAACTTTGAAATCTCCAAACTTCTTATTGATATTATCGTCTTCCATTTAATTCCTCAAAATATTCTAACAGCCATGAATAATTATTAACTTTGTTGATAGCAGAATTCTGTTCTGCAAATTCAATTCCCTGTTGAGATCCTAGTTTAGCCCATTTGGCAAACTCAGCACCCTTAGTAGGGTTCAACCATTTCTTTAATCTATCCAATGATTCTTTGTCAGTCTTCTTGGCTAGTTTTGCACACTCTCTAAATGCACTACGCCAAGTTTTAAATTCACTGGTATTGAACTTAGAAATATTACTGACCTGATCAATAACTTTAAACTTCTTGCCTACACTTAGAGTCAAGTCTGTTCCCCAGCGTTTAGTATTCCTAACTTTCGATGTTGGGAATAACTTAACTCCGCCGTAGCCATATATTAAACTCGTAACAGGGTTTTGACTGTTCCAAACATACACGCAATCTCTGTCATATAGACTTGGCTGAAAGTCAAACTTCCATTCATCAAGTAGATAAGCATCTCCGTCAACTACATAGAACATATCTGTAGTCGCTTGTTCTGCTGCCGCCTTGTGTGCTTCAAAGATACCTGTCACACCCTGTATTCTCTTGGCATTAGGAGCTTTGGTCAACAACCTATTCCAATTGTCTTCAGCATTTTCTTCATCGTATGAAATAAAGAACACATCTAACTCAGGAGGTATCATGGTTTCTATAACACCCATGTCTTTTGTCCCTTGAATGTTATTTGACATAGACATCTTAGCAATCCAAACTTTTTCACCATCTACCAGTGTATACCAAATATGCTCATAGTATCTGTCATAGTAATCTATTTTATAATCTATCTCAGCATATAGGTTTTTAAGACTATTATTGAATTCAATGTTGTAGATAGGTTCTTCGTCCTTGATGTATTTCTCCCCTTTGGGCTTTCTAACATAAGACTGCTTGACTGCCCACATACCATTATACATCCAAGTCTTTCTATATTGCAAGTCATGATAAGGTGTGTCTTCAGAATCGAAGTTAAATCCTAACAAGTCTGGATTAGTTTTAATTGTAGGCACAGGAGCAACATAGTCAATAAACTTTGCGCCTTCTGGTTCTTCGGCTACTCTAATCTTAAATGTCCAAATATCTTCTTCGTCATTGTGTAGATGCTTTCTATCTAACATCCAAATGTGTTCAAATTTAAAATCATACCAGGCCATTACATAGTCTAGATCGTAGTCCATTTTAGGAATATCAGGATTGTATTCTACATAGAACACAGGACTAATATAATCAATAATACTTGTTCCTACAATATCCTCAGTGACACGAATTTTAAATGCCCAGATCTCTTCTTCGTCATTCTTAAGGTGTTTGTTATCTAACATCCAAACATGTTCGTAGGCCAAATCGTGCCAAGGTATAACATAATCTAGATCATAATCCATCATTGGTAGATCTGGATTATATTCTATATGTATTTGAGGTGTAACTATGCCCATCCACTTCCAGTCTCTGGGCTTTTTGTATCTAGGGCTAAACTTTACTACCCATAACACTTCATCATTTGTTTGGTGCTTAGGATCTAGCTCCCAAGCACATTCGTGCTCTAACTCCCAATACTCGGGATAGCAGGTGTCAACATCAATGCCTAGGTCAGGAAGGTGTTCGTTAAATTCTACATCAATCTCGGGCATTATGTAGCCCATGTCTATGATGTGATTAACTTCGTGTCCCGATGTTTGAACACTCATGGCCCATACTTTCTCTCCAGCAGTAACACGTGGATCAAGATACCAAACAAACTTATAGTCTAACTCCCAAGGTTTGGGCTCATACTTTGTGTAGGGATCGTTTTCAAAGGTCATCAACTTGTCTATTTCAGAATTTCTATACCAAATTAATTCTGGACGTTGAATTTCAATTTCTTCGTAGCCGTGTGTAGGGTTCCATCCGTCTCTAAACAGTTTGGCTATCCAATTGCCTTTGTAAGTCCAGGTGATGCATTTTAAACTCCAGGGGATAGTATCGACAAAATCTAAAATTGAATGGTCATCGATATGCGGATTCAAACAAAGGCTCAGGCCATTACCATAGCCCGAATTGTAAAGGTGCATGTCGTATTCCCAGTATACTCCTGTCCAAGGAATAGCACCTAAATCTTTTAAAGAAGGCTGATGTATGTCATTTAATGTCATACACTAATTTATCTTAGCGTAAAACTTAAATTCTAGGAATTGGAACTATGCCAGTAACCACATGTCCGTTTTTATAGAAACCGGTAAACAATCTTGTAGTAACACCATCCGGTAGTGGACCTTCAAGGTTGGCAAATCTTGTAGGATCGTCGCCTTCGCTGTAGTAGTGGAAGCCGTTAATTAAATTGGTCAACGTTCTGTTTATACTTGCGTCCTCTGAAATCTCTCTTAGGTGGTTTAGTTTAATTTGAACATTTCCGTCACCGTCGTCATCAACGATAAACATAGCACCCTCTGAGAAGTAATCTCCAAAGTAGCTAGAATAATTAGTTCCAGTGACCTTAACTTGATAATCAAGAGTAAATGTGATATCGCCTGTAGGATCACTATCAGCAGCTCTATCAAGTCGAACAGTGGTAGCATTGTTGATAGCTGTTATTTTCTGTCCGCTGGTAAATCCTAGACCGCTTAGAGTCATTCCAACAAATAAATCTGTAGTATCAGAAACTGTTAGAGATCTTCCACTGATAGAAACAAATGCTTTTTGTATTTCTAAATTGCCGTTGCTGATGTAGGTCTTAGGAGACTTATCATCATCTGCGTTAACAGGGATGCGGAATACATTTTTCCAGAATGGATATGGATCTCTTGCATTTGCACCTGCTAGGCCCAGGCCTTCAATTGAAACATAATTCCAGCCGCCATTAACATACTCCGGTAATCCATTTCCGCCTACACCTACACCAATGGTTACTGTTCTTCTGTTGTTGATCTTATCATAACTCACACCTATGATAGAATTATCATAGCTGGCAGGGCCTAACCAGTTGCCATAATTCTTATAAGCGTTTGGATCAATATCTAGTATTGCAGTCAGTGGAACAACCTGTGAATATGTATTGGCGACGATTACTAACTGTGCAGAAACTGTTCCTGTAGTTTGGCTAATTTCGTTAGCATCAAATGTCACTGTAACTGTTTCTGTAGTAAGGGCATCTACCTTCCAAGCTGTAGGACCAATGATAGTTGTATTGATCGTGCTAACATACCCCTGATCAGGTATTAGGTTAATGATCGTCGATTCTCGTTCAGAAGGATAGTTCACATAGGTAGTAACTGAAGTTGGATCTACAGTAAATCTAAAAGCTCTAGTTACTATCTGTCTTGTATATAATCGTGTATAAGGATTATCAGCATCCGATACAACCACAATAGAATTAATATACTCGCCTTCTACTTCTCCGTAGAATTGAATGTTTGCAGTTGACGTTGTTCCCGGAGCAATTACAGTAGCAGTGAATGCGCCAACTGGAGGGAAGAATCCGTTATAGGAATAACCATTTAGGATAGGTGTTATTCCGTTATTTTGAATCAATATTGAATCAATGGTCAATGACGTTGTTCCATAGTTTGTCATCTTAATTGTTTGAACATCACTGGCATTACCAGGACGAATTAAGAAGTCATCTAGTGGTTCAATGTATAGAGTTTTAAATGGTGCATTAATTCCATACGGAGCAAATACTTCTCCCTCTAATGTTCTTAGAGTTTGTTGAATAGGGCGTGGTGCGCTGTAACCGCCGCGGGCAACACCATCGGGTCTAAAGGATCCCAAATAGCTCTCTATTGTAAGGTTAACGTCGTATGAAATAGGCATGGTCTATTATTTAAAAAATTTGATTCAATAATGATTCTTGCCATTGTTTAAATGCAGCAATAACAGGGTTAGACAAGTCGCCTTCTCCTGTGGCCAAATAATTTAACAAAGGAGAATTAGGAATTACTTTGATAAGAACATCTGCATTTTGTTTGATCATTAGAAAAAGTCTAACCTTCTCTTGAGAACTTAGCTTTGCAAAATTTACAATAATATCATCAGTTGTGAACGTTGTTGACACTCTTTACTACCTCCTTGTTTTGAAACTTTCGTAAAAGATTTTTAGGAATGATTTTTTTAAATTTATCGTCGTAGAGTTTGTATCCCACTATCTCTAGACCAGCTGCTACGAATTCAGAACACATCCAAACACTGGGATCTTTCCACGATGTTTTCTTTCTAGGAATTAAAACATTAAATGGGGCAAGAGCCCTGTAATCAAATTTAACACCTATATGACTTTCTGCCCATTCTCTTAATGTTTGTTCTTCTTGTTCTGTGATATCCAAGTCAAAAACATATTCGTATGGATAGAATCTTTTTCTAACCAATATAACCTGACCGATCTCAACTGACGGAAAGATCGTAACTCCGTCTGAGAAAACAAACTCAACATGACTTACAGGAGATAACATAGCAATTCTAGATATCACCGACAAGGGTAGCTTACTTGCACTAAACTTTACTTTCATTTTATTCTCAATATCTTTTCTTTAATGAACTTTCTAGTTTTAGATTTAAACCATTTGTTTAATGTGTTTTCAATTGTGGGTCTATGTCTTACTAACCAAGATGCAAATCTTGCCATAGTAACACTTAGCCAATTATTATGCGTTAAGATATAAGATGTCCACATTACTATTATCTTATACAATACGCTTTGGAACCATTTAGGCATTTCGTAATTTCCAGGATTATAAACATAACTCTCGTATAATTCTTTTTCTAAGAAGTTTTTATGAACTAGCACATACAGTCCACCATTACCGACAATATTATTAACAGGAAGGTCATTGGCATAATGAGAGTTGCCAGTTTCTAATATTAAATTATACACAGGAATAGTTTTGTCTATTTTTATTTTTTTACTAACTTCTACAACTCTTGGCTTACCTAACCATGGTGCTTGATAATAGCATAGATCCGAAATTGCACAGAGGTTACCTTGAATATCGTAGAAAGGATGTTCTTCAGTTATGAATGGTTCATTTTCATCTGTTGAAAATATATACTTGCTGGTATCGTGATCTCTTATCTTAACTGCTAGAACTTTAAGAGCCCTTTCAGTAAACGCTTCTCTAACCATATCACCGGCTTGAATCTTAGATATTTCCTTTTTAGATCCATCTGCCATGGTAATCTTTGTATTAGCTGTAAAGCAACCACCGCCACCACAACCTGATGCACTAGCATCGCTGCAACTAGAAGTAGAGTCGCCACCACCACCTCCGCCAGCATCGCCAGCATAGAAAACTCCTGGATCGCCGACTACCGGAGCATTAGAAACAATTACAGTATTTCTAACTCTTTCATAGCCAGCTACTCCGTTAATAGTAGCATGTATATCAATAAGTGGATAGTAGGTTGTTAAGTTAGAACTAACATTAGTGTAGTCTGCTATAAATGTTGTAGAACTGTTTGGAGGTATTTCAGATAAGTTGCTGGTTTGATAAAATCTAATGTTACCGTTGTAAACAGGATTTGTGCTAGGATGAGCACTCATACTTAACCAGTTGCTGTCAATTACAGATACCACAGACTGTCCGTTATATCCGTTTCCTTCTGCAATATCGCCTGCGCTGATACCTGTAGTTGAATTTACTCTCAGCCTAATACTTGATGTAGAGAATGTAATTACTCCGCCTACTGTAGGTGTCACTGTAGGTGGAGCCGAGGTTGTTAAACGTATTCCATTAATAACACTAGTTACCCGCTGATTTGAAAAGTAACCGTTACCCGAGACAAGCCAACTTGGTAGAATACGGTCAGTTGAACTAACGGTTAGAGTTGTTCCTGTATGTCTACTATAGGTTGCGTTGACCGGAGCTGTATGACTTCTATATTGTGCTGTATTGTATGTTCTAGTAGTGGTATCAGTAAAACTTCCACTTCCACCAAAGTTAGTTAAGTCAGCCTGATAGGTAATGCCACTGGGGACATCAAAATCAAAATAGTTTATATAGGCTGTATAAGACCCATAATTGTAAACTGTGAACGTTTCAGGAGCTTGTGGAAATGGCATAATAGTTTATATCAAATAACGATATTCCATGTAACCGCACTAGGAACAACAACGAGATCAGGATTATCAGTTTGTGTATATTTAATGGTGAAGTTTATTTGATTTTCTGTCTGTCCATTAGAATCCGGTATTCCGCTTTTCTCGGCAGCAACACTCATTTGAAGTGTTCCGCTAGTCCAGGTTGTCACGGTGCTATTATATGTAACATATTCATCTCTACGATATTCCCATCCACCTAAACCCTGAACATGTGAAATAAAATTAGCCCATTCAGTATCAATGTCTGTAAGAACACCGCCATTAGTAGCTGTGTTTTGATGGAAGGGTCTCCATTTAAAGTATCCGCCTTGATTGAAGAAATACCTGGTAGTCAATCTAGTAGGCCATGTGGCGCTGACGATATGGGTAATTTCAGTTTGCGATCCGAATCCCCATGTGGTCACTCTTGTCGATGTGCCTTCAGTGGTATTCCAGCGCTCGCCAGTGGTTGGATCAGCAAAGTATTGTTCAGGGTGGCAAACAAATCTATTAGCCAAAGCATAGGGCATTTTGGAATAAAGTATGTTAGGCAAATCTGCATTTACTATGGTTGTTCCTGTGACAACATTGATAAACCCTGTAAGAGTATTAGTTATATGAACATAGATGCTGTTGATGTCTCGCTGAATGATATTCCATTGAATGGCGGTCATTCTGTTTCTATTAGTAACCGGTCCAGACCATGCTGTAGGAATACCATAACCATCTTCACCAAGTCCAATAATTTCATAGACTGTTTCCTGTATAGTGTTGTAATCAAAGGCTTCAGCAATCGTTCCTGTGCTGGTTAAATTAGCAGGGCTGATCGTTACATTTAAAAAGAATGATTTAGCACTGATTTGGTTAACACTATCCTGTGCTGTGATCGTATAAGTTGAGGTGCTACTGGTCAGTAAAGGGGTTCCGGATATTATTCCTGTTCCCGAAGCCAGGCTCAATCCTAATGGAAGGCTAGGACTAACTAGGTAGGTTATAGATCCTGCGCCGCCGCTGGCCACCACTGGCTGGAAGGGCACCGCTGCTGAGTTCTCAATCAGTGTAACACTGGGTATGACCAAAGTAGTGTCTAGCCCAGGGCCGCTGGCGCTCATGGTAAAGGTTGCAAACGCTGTTTGAGCGCCTCCGCCACTGACAGGAGTGCTGTCTGTTACCGTCACAGTATAAACAGTGGTTGTGCTGTATACTGTTGGGGTTCCGCTGATTTCACCGTTGGCTGTGTTAAATGACAGGCCCGTAGGCATGCTTGGGCTAACGCTGTAGGTCAGTGTTCCGTAACCCCCAGAGCCAACTACAGGAGTAAAAGGTATAGCTGGTTCACTAAGGGCCAATGGCCTATTGGTAACCACTGCGCTGGCAGACAGAGCTGCGGGTCCAATACTTAAATTAAACACACTGCTGGTGGTCTGACCACTGCCGTCAATGACTGTAACAGTATAAGGTGTTGATGCTAAAAACGCTGTAGGACCACTGGAGGTCAAGGGGAAATCAATGACTGCACCGTTACTGCTGTCCAAATCTAGGTTAAGCCCTGCTGAAGCCAAATTAGGGCTGTCACTGTAGACTAAAACGCCATCGCCACCCACGCCCTGCACGGGTATTAGGCTACCGTCTATGTCTTGATCAATGACCAGAGCTACATTGGGCACAGGCGTAGAAACTTCCAATAAGGTGTTGTAGCCGATTATTGTGTAGGAAAATATTTCAGATGTAGGGCTTATGCTGATCTGTATTGAGTTAGAACCCGGCACGGTTAAACTACTGGTAATCGTGCCTGCGCCCAAAGCACTGAGTGTTCCAGTGCTGGTTGTTAGTGTGGTTAGGTTCTGATAGGTCCAAGTTCCAGTTCCAGGTCCTCCTGTTAGACTGGCTGAAAAACTGGCTCCTACTTGGCTCTTACTGGGTATTCCTGTTATTACTGTGGGCATATATGGCTGTTTGGTATTCGATGCTATATTTAGCCCAAGTTCTTGCTAGCGGCTTTGCCTGAGATTTAAATATGTATATAATAAAATTTTAGAAAGATCTATGAAAAGATTCAAACATTCAGGAACCTTGGGCGACATCATCTATAGTCTGGCCGTGGTTCGACATCTAGGTGGCGGTGAGTTTTACCTGCACTTGGATCAGATCAATTGGATAGTCAAACACTACTACGGGGGCACACCCCTGCCATTTCACCAGGGTCGCATGACCCCTGAAGATTTCAAGTTCATGCAGAGCTTTATGCTGGCGCAGGACTACATCACAGACTTTGCGGTCATGGATCCCGCTAAAACTGAAATAACACATAATTTGGATCAGTTTAGAACGCTGTTCGTGGGCCACCCGGGCAACTACGTGGATATCTATGCTGAAACATTTGGCATCCGGGACCCGGAACAGCAGAGACAGCTACGTCAACAGCCCTGGCTCAATGTAGCCGAGCCCAAGGTCATTGAGGGTCGCAACTATGTGATCAACAGAACCGGTCGTTGGAACGACCCCCAGAGCAGAGACTCGTGGATCAGCATACTGGATCAAGCGGGTGATCAAGCCCTGTTTGTGGGCCTACCCAATGAGTGGCAGGATTTCCAAGCGTGGACCGGTCGAACCCTGGCCTACCAACCCACCAAGGATCTCCTGGCTTTGGCCGAAATCATAGCGGGTGCAGAGCAGTTCATAGGCAACCAAAGCGTGGCCCTGAGCTTGGCCATAGGCCTGGGTGTGAACACAGCCTGTGAAGCCCGTAAAGATCTACCCAGGGAGCGCAATGAATGCTGGTTCCCTGATCAACCCAACGTGGAATATTTTTAATGAAAAAACTAGGTATAATTCAAACACGTGGTCTGGGTGACATTGTCATAGCCCTGCCCATAGCCCGCTGGTATGCAGATCAGGGCTGGCACCCACATTGGCCCATCTGTGAGCAGTGGGTAGAGCAAATGACTGCTGTGGCCCCCTGGGTCAAGTGGATACCCATCGCCCCCGATCATGGGCCTTTCTTTTGGGACACACCCATGGAGCGCCTGAAAAATTTCAAGTGTGACGAGATCATTTGCCTTTATCAAGCACTAACAGGCCACCCAGAATTCAGCTCTACAGCCTACTTCCAGCACACGGGCTTTGATCAATACAAATACATAGCCGCAGGTGTGCCCTTCCTGGAAAAATGGAATCTAGCCCGCTGTATTACCAGAAATCTTGAGCGTGAGCAGGCCTTATATGATCGTGTGGTCAAGAACCCCAACTATGTAGTAGCACACCTACAGAGCAGTGAGCACCGCGTGGATCTAGACCCTGCTCTGATACCCGAGGGTTGGGATCTAGTGGAAATCACCAACGAGGGCTGGATATTTGACTGGCTCACAGTGATAGAGCGTGCTCAGAGCATAGTAATGACCGACAGTTGCATGAGCAACCTAGTAGATCAACTGGGCTTGGGCGATGATCGCTACTACATACCTCTGCACCACATAGGTCTAACACCTGTATTTGGCCAGCACTGGCACTGGTTGGAAAACCCCCGGCTGAGCCCACAGGCCCGCACCATAGGAGTAGGGAGATAACACGTATGCAGATACAGATACCTGTCAGTGTAGGTGAACTTTGGGACAAGATCACCATACTAGAACTCAAATGTGAGTTGATCACAGACCCAGATAGATTAAAGTTAGCCCGTGAAGAGCTCAGTCTACTCAAGAGCATAGAACAACTGCATTGCCCTCCAAATCCCAACACCGAAGATCTTAGAGCGGAATTAGCCGCGGTAAATCGTGAACTTTGGCACATAGAAGAGGGCAAACGTCGTTGTGAACAGACAGGTCAGTTTGGTGAATTCTTCATCAGCATGGCCCGCAAAGTCTACTTGAAAAACGATCGCAGAGCAGAACTCAAACGTCATATAAGCCAAGCCTATGGTAGTCAAATACAAGAAGTTAAAAGCTACGCTAAATACGGCTATGATGCAACAGGCCAATGAACAACTATTCCGCACACCAGCAAGTCAGCTCACAGCCAATGAACAGCTGATTCTGCTCAAA
>JACCDX011185617.1_pt1 | contig 24732 bp, 21 predicted proteins | sample 7449681 | NCBI WGS metagenome assembly JACCDX01 (sample SAMN15323450, study PRJNA562643) | freshwater metagenome | isolation source: river surface water | place: USA:Blue River Watershed | collected 2017-08-18
CAAAAGTTAAAGCTAAACGACATAGTGTCTCACTCGACATGACAGCGATGTGTGATGTGGCTTTCCTTCTTTTGACGTTCTTCATGTTAACCGCGAAGTTCCGTCCAGAAGAGGCAGTTACAATCACGCCACCATCATCTATCTCAGAGAAACCTTTGAATACGAAAGATGGTATGCTAATGGTTAGTGTTTCACCAGAAGGAGGCGTTTATTTGGCAACTGATGATCAAATGGCAAGAGAGTTTATGTTAGAGCGTATGGCTAATCGCTATGGAATCGCTGTAACGGCTGAGATGAAGAAGAACTTTATGGCTTCGGAAATTGTAGGCTATCCTCTTGGAGCTATGCGTCAGGTGTTGAATATGAAACCTTCAGAAGCTAAGAAGCTAAGCAAGGGAATTCCAATTGATTCATCCAATAACGAGTTGTCGTACTGGGTGGGTTATGCGAAATTGTCTAATCCAGAGTTAAAGGTTGCTATTAAAGGAGATAAGGAGTCTAATTACAAAGTGTTTGCTGATATCATCGGTACTTTGCAAGCTCAGAACATCAATATCTTCCAATTGGTAACTGGTCCGGAAAATAAACCGAAATAAGTTTTCATTTTTAATTACAAACAGAAATGGCAGAAATAGATAGCTCCGGCGGCGGGAAGAAAGGCGGGAAGAAGCGTAGTAAAAAGATGTCGACCAAAATCGACATGACACCTATGGTGGACTTAGGCTTCTTGTTGATTACTTTCTTTATGTTAACGACTACGTTAGCAAAACCCGTTACCATGCAATTAAACATGCCTGACAAAACGGATACGAAGGAAACTTCACCAGTTAAATTGTCTGAAACACTTACAGTGTGTCCAGATGAAACGAAGGTGTATTATTACCAAGGTATTCCTACGGAAGCAGGTACAGTAATGCAGGTGACCAACTATTCTGAAACAGGCATTCGCAAGGTTATTGCGGATCTTAAGGCGAAAGTTGGTTCTAATTTTACCATCGTAATTAAGCCTACGAAAAAAGCAAAATATCGTAATATGATTGATATGCTTGATGAGTGTGCGATTACTAACAATAAGCGTTATGCTTTGTTGGAAATTGATCCGGATACGGAAGCTTTGATTAAACGATCAGGTAAATAGACCTATTAAATTAATTTTAAATTAAACGAATATTATGTCACAAGTAATAAGCCAAGATGCTACTTTGGACGATATTATCTTCAAAGACAAAAACCGTGAATTCGGTGCTTTTGTTCTTCGGAAGACATATCCTAAAGTAATGAAGCGGTCGGTATTACTAGGCTCTGCACTCTTTGTCGGTGCTCTTTTGATCGCAGCTTTCTGGAAACAGTTGACTGCAGAATCAGAGGAAAAGACTGAGGTGACTGCTGAAGTAATGAAACTGGACAAGCCAGCTCCAACCAAAAAGGTTGAGTTGCCTCCACCACCACCACCGCCACCACCCAAAGAAATTCCTAAGGTGACTACGACGAAATTCTTACCTCCAGAAATCAAGCATGACGAGGAAGTAACGAAGCCTGAGCCGCCACCTGAAGAGGTTAAGGGTAATACAGCAGCTGAATCGGTTAAAGGTGAAACGGAAACGTATGAGCCACCGGTAGATCCAGATGCAAAAGGTGCTGAGCCAGTAGAGCCGCCAAAACCAGCTGAAGATGAAATCTTTACAGCAGTTGAGCAGCAAGCAGAATTCCCTGGAGGTCCTCGTGCATTCGGTTCCTTCTTGCAGAAAAACCTACGTTACCCATCAGCTGCACAACGTGCTAACGTGGGAGGTAAAGTATACGTTCAGTTCGTTGTGAACACTGACGGTACAATCCAAGACGTTACTGTTTTGAAATCTGTAGGTTTCGGTTGCGACGAAGAAGCCGTTCGTGTAATTAAATCGGTACCAAGATGGACTCCTGGTAAGCAATCGGGTCGCCCAGTACGTTCTCGATTTACTCAACCGATCACGTTCGTGTTATCTGAGTAATTTTATTGAAAATTCATGTCAGACCTGCTAAATGTACATTTGGCAGGTCTGATTGTTTAAACTCCATTATGAAACGATCCATGGCCCTTTGGGTAAATATTTCTTTCCGTGTTTTTGTCGCATTTGCCTATACCTTATTGGGAGCTTATGTCGCTTTTTGGTCTTCTTTTGACCTCGGAACTTGGAATGCGGTCCCTATTGTTTTATTACTCGGAATTTTATTCATTCTCTACGGATTGTTTCGGATTTGGCGAGCTTATTTGTATTTTCGGGAGGCTGATGAATCTAAAGAATATGCTGAATATGAGGACAAATAATATCCTAGGTAGTTTACTTATTACCACTGTCATGATGAGTTGCGGTACTAATAAGTCGGAAGTGAAAGATGGTCCAACAACCGGGACGATTAGTCTTGGGGTGGATGAGTCTTTCCAGCGCGTGGTGGAAGCGGAAAAAGTTGCCTTTCGCGATAATTACCATTTTGCTAATATCCATTTGCAATTCAAGCCTGAGAACGAGGCAATTGCTGATTTGCTTAACGATAAGGTGCGTGGGGCTGTTGTCACGCGAGAGCTAACCGAGGCCGAGAAAGCCGTTTTCACGCGTGAAAAAATCACCTACCGTAGTTTTAAGTTTGCTGCTGATGGCATCGCTTTACTCGTGCATGCTAGCAACAAGGATACCTTAATTGGTTTAGACCAGCTGAAAGCTTTGTTGGCAGGTAAACAAAAAACATGGAAATCGATTGGAGCTTCCCGTTCTGGGGATGTTGAATTGGTCGTTGATAAGGCTAATTCAAGTAACATTAAATTTCTGGTTGATTTGTTCGGCTTAGGAAATAGTGGTTTAGCCGTTTCAGCAGCGGGTTCTAATAAGGACGTTATTGAATATGTTAAGTCGCATCCAAATGCTATGGGAATCATTGGGTCCAATTGGATTAGTGATGGGGATAATCCAACTTCGCTTGGATTTATTCGTTCTGTCAATGTCATGTCTGTCGCGAAGGAATCGAGTTTACCCAAAGCTGAATTTTACCAACCTTTTGGTTATAATCTAGCCTTGAAAAAGTATCCACTTCGTCGGGAGGTGAAGATCATTTTAAAAGAATCTTACCTTGGTTTGGGTACGGGATTTGTAAATTATGTTTGTGGAGACATGGGTCAGTTGATCGTTTTGAAATCAGGCTTAATTCCTTTGACCCGCCCTATCACGATTCGACAGTATCAAATCAGTCAATAAAGGCTAATTTGTCCCTTATATGCTTGACTTTTTTAGAGAAATAGTAGTATATTTGTGATTCAAAATTTATTAAACTTTTAAAGTAATTAGTTGAATTATTTCAATGTTTACGCCTAAGAAAAATACTATTTAAACAAAATATTTACTTACAATGATGAAAATGAAATCGTGGCTTTTGGGAATTGGTTTGTTGTTGACCAATTTGGCTTTCGGGCAAACAATTCAAGATGGTTTGCATATGATGGATCGCCATCAGCCTAGTCGGGCAAAGCAAGTTTTTGAGGGTTTAGTAGCTGCTCAGCCGACGGGTGAAAATTATTTCTATTTAGGATACTATTTCTTGAATCAACGTGATTGGGATAATGCTCGTAAGGCATTTGAAGCTGGAAAAGCAGCTGATCCAAAAAATTATTTGAACCAAGTAGGTTTGGCTTCTATTTTAGTTGGCCAAAATAAGGTTAATGAAGCTAAGCCGGAGTTTGATCGTATTCTTGCTGAAACTAAAAATAAAAACATCGATGTGATGTTCCGTATCGCGGAAGCCTATTCTATGTACTACATTTTAGGGAAAGAAGAGACGTTCAATGCGTCTAATAACGATCCTGCAGAAGCTATTCGCTTGATTGATGCGATTCAAGATCGTATGATGAAGGATAAGAAATTGCCTACTGCAGATCATTATATCGTGAAAGGCGACGCATTTTTGATTAAGAATGACGGTGGTAATGCCGTAACTGCTTATGAGAATGCTATTGCACAAGAGCCTCGTAACATCAAGGCGAAAGTTAAAATTGGAACGGTATACTTACGTGGTAAAAACTACAAAGAGACACAATCTCGTTACAAAGAGGCAATCGATTTAGATTCAAACTATGCGCCTGCATTACGTAAGTATGGTGAGTACTTAATCGTGGGTAGCCAATACAAAAATGCATCACGTTACTTCCGTCGTTATTTAGAGAAGGCTGAAGCAACTCCTCAAGTGACTTTAGAAACAGCTAAGTTATTGTTCTTATCCAAAGATTATGAGGGAGCAATGAAGTTTACGGATGAGGCTGATAAGAAAGGTGTTCAAGATAATGATATCTACCGTATGCGTGGTTATTCAAATGTTGAGATGGGTAATTTCCAACAAGGTATTGATAACTTAGACGGTATGGTGAAGAAAGGTGTTAAGCCTTACTTCATGGATGATTTGTATTTCGGTAAAGGTTACCAAGGATTAGGGAAAGATTCATTGGCATTGCTTTACTTAGAACGTGCTGCTCCTTTGGATACGAATAACAACGTGTATTCAATCATTCACGATGTTCGTTACAAGCAAAAACGTTATGCAGACGCAGCTGCTGCTGGTTTGAATTCTATTCAGTGGAAAGTGAAGAAAGCGCAAAATGTAGGATCAGGTGATTATTTCAAAGTTGCAATGGATTACTATTTGACATCTGCTTTCATCAACAAAGCAGATACGATTGCTCGTCCAGCGATGGCGATGCGTGCAGATTCCATGTTCGCTAAAGCCATTGAAATTAATGACAAATGGCCTCCATTCTACATTAACCGTGCTCGTACAAATAACTTGATTGATTATACTGGGACTAAATGGTTAGGTGCTCCTTTCTATGAGAAATTCTTAGCGGCAGTTGACACACAACGTGCTGAGAAAGGTCAATACAAGGAAGATAAGAATCAATTGTTTGAAGCCTATAAATTCTTAGGGGGTTATCATTTATCGGTAACGAAGGATGAAGCTAAAGTGAAGGAATTGTTCACGAAAGCGCAAGAAATCAAACCGGATGATGTCGATATTAAAGCCTACTTTAACCCGACACCAGCTGCTGCACCTGTTGCAGCACCAAAGAAATAAATAGTTAAAGAAGCCCAGCAATGGGCTTCTTTTTTTTAAATACCTACATTATGGCTTACGCATTAATTACAGGAGCAAGTAAAGGAATTGGGAAAGAGATAGCGAATGAACTAGCCAGCAAAGGCTATGATTTATTCCTCATCGCTCGTAACTCGTACGAACTTCAAATGGTCAAAGAAGAATTTGAAAAGAAATATGGATTGAAAGTAGATTACCTCGTTGCTGATTTATCAGAAACCGGTTCCGTTGACCGTATCATTGCTTGGGTGGAAGAGAAACAAGTTGACTTACGAATCTTAGTGAATAACGCAGGTTATGGTTTAGTGGGACAGTTCGAGCAATACAGTTTCGAAGATAATCAAAAGATGATGCAAGTGAACATGCATGCTTTGGTTGAAATGTGCCAAAAATTTTATCCTTACCTAGTGGGGAAAGGGCAGGCTTACGTGCTCAATATTGCAAGCTCAACGGCCTATCAGGCTATTCCAAACATGAGTTTATATGCCGCAACTAAAGTGTTTGTATTGAACTTCTCGCGTGGTTTATACCATGAATGGAAAGAGAAAGGCATTTCCGTGACGGTCGTGAGTCCAGGTGCGACGACGACCAACTTCAATGATCGTGCGAATCTGCAAGATAAGGCAAGAAAGGCTGCTGAGAAAGTAACGATGACGCCAGCGTCTGTAGCGAAATTAGCTGTAGATGGTATGTTTGCAAAAAAGATCGAGGTGATAACAGGTATGGTCAATAAGCTCGGGGCATTTCTAGCCTGGGTGGCACCTAAAGCCATCAGCGAGAAAATCGCTAAAGGAATTTATGAATAAGTAGAAAGGCCAGTATTCACTGGCCTTTTTATTGTCGGGATGACAGGATTTGAACCTGCGACCACACGCCCCCCAGACGTGTACGCTACCGGACTGCGCTACATCCCGATTTATTACAAAGATAATTGCCCAAGTATTTTATGTCAATCGGAAACTATGAAAATTCGCTTTTCTCGTGACCATTGTTGGGCATAAAACTGTAATACATAACTGCCCGTTGGGATTTGTTCGAGCTGAAGTGAATGCGCAAGCCGCGTGTCGCTCAATTGCCATCGCTTGAGTTGTTTTCCTTGTAGACTATACAATGCTACGTCTACATTGCTTAAATCTTCTTGAATCTCCACTTGAACCAGTTCCCCTTTGTTGGGATTTGGATACAAGCGAATACCTGGGTCATCTGCTGAAATGCCAAAACTTGACACTTGATATGGCGAATAACATTGTATGGGGATAGCATCCCTGAGTTCATATTTTTTGATTGCCCGAACTTGGAAGAAACCGGATTGTCTTATTTTGATTTGAGCTGTTGTGTCCTTTAGCAAATGTGAATCTAATTTCCATTCATACTTAGTAACTGGCTCAATATTTGTGGCTTGAATGAAGTACATGCCGGAGCGACTGAGCTTAGGCATCCAGGGATTTCCCTGGGCTATGATCTGCAACGGTAAGCTTGGTGGGGACAAACAACCATATTCATTTTGTGTTTTTAAGTAGATGATATCACTCGTTCTCAACACGATGGAATCGCTATTTGCTTGCGTACTCCAGCGGTATTCAAAGGCTGGAGATGCATATATCGTCACGGATTCACCTTGACAAAACTGCCGATTTAGGGCATGAATGTGTGGCTGCGGTTCCTCTGGGTAGTAATAGGTCTGTACGGCTTCACTGGGTGGAGACCAACAGCCCATTGAATCTTGCCAAATCGCCTCATACCTTTCTGGTTTGTAAGCATAAATACGTTGATTGATTTCATTGTTCGACCATTTATACGCCATTCCTGTATGGTTGAGTGAAAGTAAGATTGAATCTCCCCGACAAAATCCGCCGTTTTTTTGCACAAGAATTTGAGGTTTTTCGGGAGATGGGTTTACTTGGATATGAATCGTTTCGCTGGGGTTAGACCAACAAGTACCATCCATGGAAACTTGTGCCACGATGTCTAAGTTGCCTGCTTGTTTGGCGCTTTCTACGAACGTCGCGGCTGTGCTTTGGTTGCTCCAAAGATAATATGGGTAAGCTACAGTGGTTTGTAGGTAAATCGTATCGCCGATACAGATATTGGTTCTTGTATTGATGAGTTTGGGAATCTCGGGATTGGGATGCACATCGATGTAGATGGATTCACTTCGATAAGTGCATGTATTTCGTTGGATGATCGCCTGGTAATTTCCAGCAGCTAGCGTTTCATGCAGGTCTTTTGTTTGTGTGAATAGGTGACCATTGTATTCCCAGCCGACCATGTGGGCTCCGATGGGCAATTGTATGCTTAGACTCGTTTTATCTCCTTCGCACACATAATTTTGATAATTGCTTTGAATAGGAATTTCGGGAGGCGTAAGTCCGGGTAGTAAAATGTCAAGGGGGTCACTGATGCTTTCAGGGCATGTGATATGTAGTTCTGTGTTTTCCGGAATATAGCTTTCAAAATAATTACTTACTAGTGTCGCTTGCCTGTTTATGGTGATTTGTGTGGCGAGATGACACCCATGTATATTCAGCGCATAGGTTCCCGACTCGCAGTTTTGGTGGAGTTGGTAGCTTAAATGTACTTGTGGTAAGTTTTGCTCTGTCGAGTCAGTGGGTGGAGGATTCACGATTGGGGGCGGTGTGCTTGTACTGTCGGTTGGGCTGCAAACAGCAAGCGAAAGCACTTGAACTAGAATAGCGGTTCGGTCGCTTTCACAGCCATTGATTTTTTGGGAAACATATCGCGTAAAAGGACTACTTGCAGGATTAGCTGAGGTCGTATAGGTGGTCGCGGTACTCAAGGGAGCTGTGCTTGAGGTATTCAAATACCAAATGTTATTAACTCCGCCGGATGCTTTGAATGTAACCGAAAGTCCTGGGCATATCTCAGATAGGGTACCCGCATTTTGTGGGGGATTGGGTTTAGGAAATGCCTGTGCTTGTGTTCCAGAGGATACCAGACTTTCGCATCCGGCATTCATGCAAGTGGCAAAATAACGGTGTGGGCTTTCATCTGGAAGCGTCACAAGTAATCTAGCGCCGGTTCCTATGAGATTGTGTTGTTCGTCATACCATTGTGTTGTATAGGGGGAACAGCCTGTTGCATTCACCGGAAAAGCTTGGTTGATGCAGCCGGAATATGAATTGGCTGCGTGCCGGGGAGTTGGGGTTGCCTTGATTTGTAAAGTAATCTCGGAAGAGGTTCTTGGGCATGTAAGTGTTTGATTTAGATTTTGGGTGGAGCCCTCGTTGTCATTATTGGCACTTACGATGAAATCGACACGGATTTTAAATTTTTGTCCGTCGAGATTTGTCGTTGCTTGGATAATCTGTAGTTGATTTTGCTGGGTCCCCTGGAATTGAATGTCATCTATCATATCCACAAAAGCACTCCCATTGATTGAGCGCATCCATTGGTAATGGGTCGCACCTTCGGTTTGAATGGATTCCAAAACTCCATTTCCGCGTTCGCAAATGGCAGGATTGAGGATGGAATTGATTTTTCGCAATTGGATACTCGCAGGATCAGAATGGAGGTAGCAGCTACCGATGCCAACTTTAACTCGGTATTGGGTACCTGTCGGATTGGATGAATTGCCCGTGGGCATGATTTGGTAATTGGCCTGTGTTGCGCCCGTAATATTCGAGAAGCTAGCATCTTGTGGCCGTTTCTTTTCCCATTGAAAAGTGGTCCCATTACTCTCGACAATCATCCGGATCGAGTTGCCATCACAGTCGGCCTGGGATTGTGGTTGTTGGGTTATGAGAGGGCATTGAGGGAATGCGAGGAAGGGGAGGAGAAGGAAGAGGAGCGTTTTCATTTTATCAGGGTTAGGTTTTATAGCCCCAGGTTTTAACCTGGGGATCCCTAGGCTAAAGCCTAGGGTTATTAGTTTTTTTCGCCTTTGGCAGCCCTAGGTTAGGGCCTAAGGTTATTTTTCCGTCTTCGGATCCCTAGGCTAAAGCCTAGGGTTTTTAGTTTTTTTCGCCTTTGGCAGCCCTAGGCTAAAGCCTAGGATTGTAAGTTATTTATAACCTCAGACTTTAGTTTGAGGACTTCAAAGCGAAACTAAACCAAATGTCCAACTAACCTCATTCCCAAAATGAATCCCACCACCAATTATCAACTATTTGGCATAAAAAAAGCCAGCCCCCGTTGGACGGAGGCTGGCAAGAAAATCAATTAATTGATATTTTTAGATATCGCAGATGCCAACGGCCTGCGCAAGGGAAGCCATCTTGTCTTCACGAGCCGGAATGAATTCCTGGCCGATGTATCCTTTATATCCCGTATCATAAATCGCTTTGATAATCGCGCGGTAATTCAACTCTTGCGTATCATCGATCTCATTACGTCCCGGAACACCGCCTGTGTGGTAGTGTGAGATATACGGATAGTATTTCTTAATCGTAGCAATTACGTCCCCTTCCATGATTTGCATGTGGTAGATATCGTAAAGTAATTTGAATTTATCGGAACCCACCATCTCACAAAGTGCCGCGCCCCATTCGGTGGTATCGGCTTGGTAATCTTTGTGGTTTACTTTGGAGTTCAAAAGTTCCATCGAAATCGTTACATCATAACGTTCCGCAGTCTTCATGATGCGTTGTAGACCCTTTTTACAATTGATCAAACCATCTTCATCACTCATGCCATCGCGGTTACCCGAGAAGGTGATGATGTTTTTTACGCCAGCTTTTGCCGCCTTCGGAATGATGTCTTCGTAAAAGCCTACCAAAGCGTCATGGTTTTTGACCTTATTAAAGAAGTTTGGAATGTTCATGCCCGCCGGGTATTTACCCCAGCCGATTGCCGCGGTCATGTCGTATTTTTTCAAGATGTCCCATTCTTCAGGACCCGTTAATTCGATGGATGACAAGCCTATGCGTTTGGCATTCACGATTAATTCCTCAAATGGAATTTTGTCGTAACACCAGCGACATGCCGAATGCTGTACTTTGCCTTTTAGGTCTGCCCCCACGGCGATGTCCGCTTTCTTAAAGCGATCCTCCATGGACGAACCGAATAATCCCAAACCGGCTAATCCTGCCGAGCTTTTAAGAATTTCTCTCCGACTCAAATTGTTTTTCATAGTCTTTGTTTGATAGGTTTAATTGAAATTAGAAAGGATGCTCGCCGTTTGGTAAGCAATCTTTTCATTGTATGTACGTGCAATGGATTTATAACGAAATAGGTCAATAATCGTTCCGATCAATAAGAATCCCCCCGTAAAAAAATACAGTAAGCCTAGGCCGATGCGATCCGTGATAAAACGCTGTAAACCTGCAAAGCAAACAAATCCTGCCAAGGTACAGATGAGAATCAAGACCGGATCCCGGCGCTTGCTCAAGTAGATCGACATGAATTGGGTTTGTTGCTCCTCCGACATCCCCTGCAAGATCGGCGTGAGGCTATTGGCTTCTGCCAAATCTAAACTAGCCAACTGGGGAAGGATGTTCGAGTTCATTAGTGAAATAGAAGATTCAAGCTGTTAGTTACAAAAATTTCACTTAGCTCAAAAATGATTCCTGGGAAAATTCCGAAAATGATACTCAAGATGCCGAGGCCAAAAAGACTGAACTTCTCAAGGATTGTTAAATCAGGTAATTCCCACGTGCTTTCGCGAACGAAATAACCACCCAAATAGATCTTTTGGAAGGTCCATAATAAATAACCTGCACCTAATAAAATACCCAAGCCACCGAGTATCGCATAAATTGGTGTCAAATGGGTACTCGTGAAGGCTCCCATCAAACTGAAGAATTCGCCAATAAATCCAGAGAATCCCGGTAACCCCAATGAAGCAAAAATCGCAATGCCGGATACGACGGTGAACCAAGGCATTTTTGTTGCCAAGCCTGAGAAATTGTCGATTTGACGATTGCCTGTCCGACTGTACAACACACCCACCATCAAGAAAAGCAGGGATGATAAGATTCCATGCGAAAGTAATTGGAAGATGGCCCCCTGCCAGCCTTCTGGGGTGAAGGAGGCAATTCCGAGCAACACAAAACCCATGTGCGAAACGGAAGAATAGGCCACTAATTTCTTCAAATCCGTCATGGCTAACGCATTATATGCCCCATAAATAATGGAAAAGACGCCTAATCCGGCCATGATTCCGGCCGCATCAACGGCCTCCGTAGGAAAGAATGGAATCGCCATGCGTAACCAACCATAGGCCCCGATTTTCAATAAGACGCCGGCTAATAAGACCGAAATAGGTGTGGGTGCTTCCACGTGCGCATCGGGTAACCAAGTATGTAATGGAACCAAGGGTAATTTGATGGCAAAGCCGATGAACAATAACCAAAAACCCCAAGCGCGGCCAGATAAACCGCCCAACAAAAATCCGGATTGAGGACTGAATACATTATTCGGTTGGCAGTTCTTTGGGTCACTTAATACGTGTAAATCAAAGCTGTGCACGATTTGATTGGGTGCAATTTCATGGGCCGCTAAAGCCGTTTGCATGGATGATAAATCATGAAATCCCAAGTTTGGAAAAGCTAATGCCGTTTCATTTGGATCCATATAGGCCAAAGAGATTCCCAACATGACGATTAGAATGAAAAGCGAACCCACCAAGGTATAAATGAAAAATTTCAAGGAGGCATAATTCCGACGGGGTCCTCCCCAAATTCCGATTAAGAAATACATCGGCAATAACATGAATTCAAAGAAGACGTAGAACAAGAACATGTCCCGCGCAACAAAACAACCCATCAGCGATGCGTTCAATAACAAAACCAAACTGTAATAGCCCTCGATTTTGTCATGGATGTCTTTGGAGTTCCACAAGGCCACGAAGCTAATCAAGCCCGTTAGCAAGATCAATCCGATGCTTAAGCCATCCACGCCGAGGGAATACTTGGAGACAAAATGGCCTAAACTTCCCAGGTTCAAATGAATCCAGTCTTGCGATTCCACCAGTTGGTATCCAACTTGTGAGGGGTCAAAAACCAAGGCGATTTTCGCCAACACGAGCAATTGAATTCCGATGACGCCGATGGCCACAAGCCGACTATACGTCGCGCCTAATTTCCCGAATCCCACGATGAGTGAGGCGAGCAAGGGCAATAGAATGATGTATGATAAGTTTCCCATTAATACAAAAGGTAAATTAGGATGAAAACCAAAGTGAAGAATACCCAGAACCAGTAGCGGTGCAATTGCGCCGACTGCCAGGTGGCCAAGCGTTTGCCTAATCCACGGCTTATGGATGCTACGAGGCTGACGGAACCGTCTACCAAATGTTTGTCGGCCCAGGCACTCAAGTGGGCAATAATTACCTGCAATTCCGTGAATTTGACAACAATACGATCAACAATCCGTGCGTCGAATTGATGGAATTTTTGTCCCAATCCCCACGCAATGCGGTAGGAGCTAGGCCAAATGAATCCAAGAAACTGATAATTTCTTTTTGGAACCCAACGGCGTGTTAGGTAGGTGATTCCGAATCCTAAGATCCAAGAACCCGCCGTGATCCCCAACCAAAATTCGGGGATGTGGTAATTTTCAATGTGGAAAAACGACAAGAATACGGATTCATGTGCGTCCATCGGATTCAGGGAAATCCAGAAAAATAAGCTTAAGAAAATCAGTAAACTGATGGGGATGATTTGCAGCCAATCGGTTTTCGATTTCTCGAGCTTGTGACCTTCCCGGTTTTGGCCTAAGAAAATCAAATAGATTTGTCGGCACATGTACGTCGCCGTTAACATCATGCCGAGTGCCAATGCCCCTAAAAGCACATAATAATAATTTGCATACGCACTGTGCTGTGCGGAATCCCATAAGAATCCCGCAATATTTTCCTTGCTGAAAAAGCCACTCGTAAATGGAATGCCCAACATCCCTGCCCCAAAAATCACATAGGCCACAAAACTCAAAGGCAGTTGTTTCCGCAAGCCACCCATGTTTGTGAGGCTTTGTGCATCTGCTTGATGCGTCGCTTTTTGATGATGCAAATAATGAATCACCGAACCTGCCGTTAAGAAAAGTCCTGCTTTAAAAATACCATGGGCATAGAGGTGAAATAGCGATGCACTCGATCCCATACCCAGCCACATTAATCCCAGTTGGGAAATGGTCGAATAGGCCAAAGCCTTTTTGATATCGTTTTGAAACAAGGCAAAAATCGCACCGGCAAGCAGTGAAATCGCCCCGATTATTCCCATGAATAAATGCGCTTCCTCGCCGATGAACGGGAAAACGCGAATGCCAACAAACACCCCGGCTGCCACCATTGTCGCGGCGTGGATTAATGCCGAAGCCGGTGTAGGGCCTTCCATGGCGTCAGGTAACCAAGACATTAAGGGGAATTGAGCAGATTTACCGATACCTCCTGCGATGACTGCGATGCCGATGAGCGCAGGAGCGCTGCCGTGCATGCCGGAAAACACAGAGCTTCCGAAATAATTAGCGAGTCCCACTAAGCCAAAAAGCAAGGCAATGTCCCCGATTCGGTTTAATAGAAATGCTTTTTTAGCGGCTTTGATCGGAGCCTCTTTTTGATACCAAAAGCTAATTAGTAGATAGGAGCAAGCACCTACTAATTCCCAGGCACCGTAGAAAATGTAGATTTGGTCCGTGAGCACGAGGAGCGTCATGGACCCGATGAACAGATGTAAATAGCTATAGTATCGCCCGATTTTGGGGTCTTCCGCGAGGTAAGATTTGGAGAAAATCTGTACAAAAAGTGCGACGATGCTGACCAATAGGAGTAATAATTGGGCGGATTTAGTTACCCAAAAACTAGCCACCACGGCATTCCCTCCCAAGGTAAACCAAGGGTAGCTCGTGATGTTTTCCGGCATGTGGCCTACCTTGAAAGCGAGGTAGGTAAAAAAGCCTGCCAACACGATGGATGCATTTACTTGGATTTTTGTAGGGAGCCAAGCAACAAGCCCAGCGGAAAGCCAAGGCAAGATGAGTAGCGCTAAAAAAATCGTTTGTATGGGCATAAAATCGTTTAAGGAAGCAAAGATAAAATAATCTACTGATTTTGTAGGGAATCAAAGGCAATTATCCGCCGGAAACGGGAGGAATCAAAGCGATTTCCATGCGTTCCTCGATGATGAAATCGGGTTTGGGGAAATGGTGGTCGGCCGCAAGGCGTAACGAAGGCAATTGGCTAAGTTCTGGAAACGTGTTTTTTGTAATAGCTAACAGCGTTTCGGCATCCACGAGCTCCTGCGTCTCAATGCATATTTCATCTTTTTTTAGAAGATCGCGGCAAATGCCAAACAGAAGCAGGGTATAGGTGGCCATATTTTTCGTAATTTGCGAGACTAATGTATAAAGATAATCAACTCTTGGATAATCACGGTCGGCCGATGACGTATTTACGTCTGGCGGTGACGGATCGTTGCAATTTACGTTGTTCGTATTGCATGCCTGCCGAAGGGATTGTCTACATGCCGGAGCGGGAATTATTGACTTGGGAGGAAATGGCGCGTGTCGTGCGGGTCATGCATGGCATGGGAATCAACAAAGTTCGGATTACGGGAGGTGAGCCATTTGTTCGCAATGGCTTGATGGATTTTCTGACGGAAATCACGGCTTTGCCGGATTTGGAAGTATGTTTGACGAGCAATGGTGTGTTGATTGGTGAGTACATTGGCCAGTTGAAGGCATTAGGTATTCGTTCCGTGAATTTGAGTTTGGATGCTTTGGATCGTGACCGATTTAAGCAGATAACGCGTCGGGATGATTATGAGGTGGTATACCAAAATTTACTTCGCCTTGTTGCCGAGGGATTTGAGGTGAAAATCAATGCGGTGGTGATGAAGGGGCAGAATGAACAAGATATTTTGGCTTTGGCAGCATTGACCAAAAATCTACCCGTTTCGGTGCGATATATTGAGGAGATGCCCTTTAATGGTTCGGGCTTGGTGGAAGGAACCTTGTTTTGGAATCATGAGCGGATATTAAAGGAAATTAAATCGGTTTACCCAGAGGCAAAGGCGATTTTAATGCAAGGTGGCGAAACGGCGAATCGCTATGAGATACCTGGACATGCGGGGGATTTAGGAATTATTGCCGCCTTTTCGCGAACCTTTTGTGGCATGTGTAATCGGGTGCGTTTAACGGCCAAAGGGCAGGTGAAAACCTGTTTATACGATGATGGCGTTTTTGATTTGAAAGCGTATCTTCGCAAGGGAATTTCGGATGAGGAGTTGCGGGATGTTTTAATGGGATTATACCAAAAGCGGCCTCTCGATGGTTTTGAGGCTGAAAAAAATAGAAAGGGCGTGATCAATGAATCGATGACGACCATAGGAGGTTAAATTATGAGCGCATTAGCTGAAATTATTGATGGCTTTTCGAAGCTGCGGGTCATGGTGATTGGGGATCTCATGGTGGATGCCTATACCTGGGGAAAGGTGACGCGTATTTCGCCGGAAGCACCTGTGCCGGTGGTGAATGTGGTAAAGCGCGAATCGCGTTTAGGTGGCGCCGGAAATGTGGTGTTGAATGTGGCGAGTTTAGGTGCCAAACCGATCGTTTTCTCCGTGATCGGGGATGATGCGACGGGTGCCTCTTTGTTACATATTTTAAAAGATGCAGGCTTGTCGGTGGATGGAATTATTCAGGAGGCCGGTCGGCCTACAACCATCAAAGAGCGTGTGATTGCGGGTTCCCAACAATTAATTCGTGTCGACTCGGAAACGGAGCAGGCGATTTCATCTGCTTCGGAAGCTTCTTTAGTAGCGGCAGTCAAAGCGGCTATTTCAACGGTTGATGTGATTATTTTCGAGGATTACGACAAAGGAGTGTTGAGTGAAGGCTTGATCCAGGAAGTAATGGGGTTGGCGAAAGCGGCGGGTATTCCGACGGTCGTGGATCCAAAGAAAAAGAATTTCTTTGCTTACCAAGGGGCAACTTTGTTTAAGCCAAATTTACATGAGTTGCGGGATGGTTTGGGCTTGGATGCCTCGGATTTGAGCGCTTTGGCATTGCCTGCGACTGTCAAAAAGTTTAAAGAATCGCAGCGTTTTGAGGGTTTGTTCGTGACGCTTTCAGAACGAGGTGTTTACATGGATTTCCGTGCAGAGCAGGTTGCCATACCGGCACACATTCGTCAAATCGCGGATGTTTCGGGTGCGGGGGATACGGTGATTTCGATTGCGGCCTGTGCTTTGGCGGCCGGAGCTAGTCCGGCACAAATCGCGGAGCTCGCGAATCTGGGCGGAGGCTTGGTGTGTGAGTTTTTGGGCGTGGTGCCGATAGATGTGAATCTATTGAAAAGGGAGGCTTCAATCCTTGTGTGATAATAACCCTAGGCTTCAGCCTAGGGATTCGGCCGGAGGTCGGTGGGGTAGATGTAGTTCGAGATGTGTCTATAGCCCTAGGCTTCAGTCTAGGGAATCCGGCCGGAGGCCGGTGGGTGATGTTCAGACTTCGTCTGTAAACCCTAGGTTAAAACCAGGGGATTTAATCAAATAGCTGATAATCAATATCAATTTATTTACAACGAGAATTTCCAATTAGAGCCACCTTTGAGAAAATCAATTTTCTCATGTCTCACACAAATCTTAAAGTTCATACTGTTTGGGCCACTAAATTTCGAAAACCTCTTTTAATCAAAGAAATTCGTTTTTTGATATGCCAACATATTCGAATGCACGCACATTCTAAAGGAATTTGGATTCATTCGATTGATGGTTATCATGATCATATTCATTGTTTATTCACATTGCCTCCCGATTTATCTTTAAGTCAAACGATTCAAATTTTGAAAGGTGAATCTGCATTTTGGATAAATAAGCAGAATTATTTTAGTCATTCCTTTGCTTGGGCCAAAGAGTATTATGCCGTTTCTGTCAGCGAATCTGTCGTTCCTGAGATTGCATTATATATTTATGCACAGGAACAAAAGCATCAACACTTTGATCAAGTGATAAAGGCTTTTGGTGTGAATAATAACCCTAGGTTTTAGCCTAGGGATTCCGGACGGAGGCCGGTGGAGGCGTATACAGACTTCCTATGTCTGCCCCAGACTAAAGTCTGTAGAGCCCCAGACTAAAGTCTGGGGTTATAAATCTAGTTAACCCACGCCGTGAATTCGATTTCCACTTTGTACTGTGGAGCGATTAGGGCTGAGATTTCGTAAATACCTGTGGTGGGTTTAACATCTTTAAAGAAGTGTGCATGTGCACGGGCGATTTCCAAATTTTGAGAGATATCCGTCGTGAAAATACGTGTACGAACTACATCGTTGATGGATGATCCCGCTTCTTCTAAAACCACAGCGATGCGCTCGATGATGTTATAGGTTTGTGCATAGAAATCATCGGCTGTTACTTTTTCTGCATCGATGATGGCAACGGTACCTGATATTTCCAATAAGTTTCCTGTTTTTACCGCACGGCAATAGCCGAAAACGTCTTCAAATGGGGAACCGGACGAGATGTTGAGTCTTTGTGACATGGTGGTGTGATGTTGTTTACTCCCCAGACTAAAGTCTGGGGTTATAAGTTTTCTGATTCCCCAGGCTAAAGTCTAGGGTTATAAGTTGTCTAAACCCCAGGTTTCAACCTGGGGCCAGCCAAAGGCTGGATGGTGGCTGTCAGACTTCGTCTGAATCCCTAGGCTAAAGCCTAGGGTTATAACGAGCTAACTATTCGCTTTTTTTATAATTTTCTCCCACATCTCCGGCTTCGCGTGGCGAACCACTTCGCCGATCACGATGATGGCAGGATTACGAAGGTCTTCTTTTTTTGCCAAATTTTCAAGTTCAGCGGCTGTCGATATTCCAATGCGCTGATTGGCCATGGTTCCGTTTTGAATGATGGCAGCTGAGATTTCGCCTTTGCCGAATTGTTGGCATAAAGCAGCAATTTCACCTAATTTATTCATCCCCATGAGAATGACTAAAGTCGCTGAGGATTGTAGGCCGAGTTTCAAGTCTTCCGACAAGCTGCCGTCCGATTTGGTACCCGTCATCACCCAAAAACTTTCATTCACGCCGCGAACCGTTAAGGGAATATCCGCTGCGCCAGCCGCTGCATAGGAGGAACTGATGCCTGGGATATATCCGGTCAAAAGGCCATATGATTTCGCGAATTCAATTTCTTCTTGTCCTCTGCCGAACACGAAAGGGTCTCCTCCTTTCAAGCGAACGACATGTCCTAAGGCATAAGCTTTTTCGACGATGAGCTCGTTGATCGCAGTTTGCGAATGACTTTCACCGGGTTTTTTGCCCACGTAGATTTGTTCGCAGTTCTCAGAACAATGCTCCAATAAACTTTTGTCGACCAAGGCATCGTACAAGACTGCTTGCGCGGAGGCAATCGCTTTGATCGCCTTCAACGTGATCAATTCGGGATCACCAGGGCCTGCACCCACCACCGTGAGGCGAGGTTGCGGTTCTAATTTTCTGAAGTGGCTGAGATTTTTCATGCGATGGCTTGACGGAATGAAGTGGCAGCAGTTAAAAAGTTATGCGCTTGTGCGGCAAATTGACTCGCAAAGGCTTCTGAAGGTTCATTTTGGTTGATCTGCAAAACCAATTCTGGGAATGTCGCAGTCTCAATCGCAAATTCGCCCGTAGTCACAAAATGCTCTTCAAACTTGTTGATGACCGCATTTTGATTGGCAACCGTCACCGACTTATCCAATAACAAGGCTTTCGCCGCTGAAATAAAGACTGAATATGCATGGTAGATGGCATCTGCCCAGCGTTTGTCTTCCAAAGCCGCAGCAGTCCATTCGTATTTTTCCTCCGATTCAAATAACAAAGTCGCGACCAAATCGATCATCACACCCGCACATTCACCCACACCGATTTCCGTTGCGAAGGTATCCGTCGCACCCCAATCGATGAAGTCTGAATCCACCAAAGTGCTCAAATCCGCAATCGGTTTTAATAAATTATAGAAATATTTCTCTCCTTGGCGATCGTAATATTCGTGGAAGTATTCGCCGTCTTGCGCGTTTTCTTCGAAATTGTTCAACAACACGCGCAACACTTCAGGACCTCTTTTGGAAGGAACTTTGATTACTTTATCCGCGATGCGTCCGTCGCCATTGCCTAAGGTCGCTCCGCCGATCAACACCTGTAAGGCTGGTAAAACGCGCTTATCAGCGGCCTTTAACGACGAACCATGAAATCCGATGGACGCCATGCTGTGTTGGCCACAGGCATTCATACAGCCCGAAATTTTGATTTTCATCGCTGAATCGTGAATCAAGGCTGGGAATTCCTCGTTGATGACCTGCTCCAATTTTGAGGTAATATGCGTTGAATCAGATATCGCCAAATTACAGGTATCCGTTCCCGGGCATGCCGTAATGTTCGCGATCGAATTCGCACCGGGTGCCGCCAAACCATGGGCGTTCAATACTTGGAATACGTAAGGTAGGTTCGCCGTAGGGACGAATTTCAACATCAACCCTTGGTTGATTGTGATTCGTACATCATCCCCAACATACCCCGTTAACGCCTCGATTAGCGAACGCGATGTATCGCTAGAAATATTGCCATTTAAGATGCGCACGTAAACTGCGTGGAATCCGGCTTGTTTTTGTTCGAAGGTATTCGTGTCGATCCACGTTTGGTATTCAGCGGTTTCCGGTGCTTTGATGTCTGCTGTTAAGGTGGGCTCTGAAACCTCCCAAGCGGATGCATCCGCAATCGCGAAGCTGTGGTTTTTCAAGGCTTTGGTTTCTGCATTCACCAAATGCATGAATTCCTCAAAACCGATTTTTTGAATCAAGAATTTCATGCGGGCCTTGTGGCGGGAATTACGCTCGCCATGTCGATCGAATACGCGAAGCACCGACTCGATGAATGGAATCACTTGGTCTTCCGCTAGGAATTCATAGGCAGTATGTGCCAACATCGGTTGGGCCCCTAATCCGCCACCCACCACGACTTTAAAGCCGCGGGTGCCGTTCTCGATTTTGGGAATAAACCCAACGTCATGTAGATACGCGAGTGATGTGTCTTCTTCGGTGTTTGAGAAAGACATTTTGATTTTCCGCCCCATTTCTTGGCAGATGGGATTACGTAGGAAATAACGGAACGCAGCATCTGCATGCGGGCTTACGTCAAAAAGTTCTTTCGGATCGATGCCGGAAGTGGGAGAGGCGGTAATGTTACGTACCGTGTTTCCGCAGGCTTCGCGCAAGGTGATATCATCTTGTTCCAATTTCGCCCAAAGTTCCGGTGTGCGGTCCAAGGATACGAAGTGGATTTGTATATCTTGACGGGTGGTTAAGTGCAAGTTTCCGGTTGAATATTCGTCGGAGATATCCGCGATGCGCTTCCATTGGTGGAATTGAATCTTGCCATAAGGCAATTTGATCCGAATCATCTGAACGCCTTGTTGGCGCTGGCCATACACCCCACGAGCCAAACGCAGGCTACGGAATTTCTCCTCGTGAATCTCGCCAGCCTTGAATTGAGCGATCTTTTTGGCCAAATCCAGGATGTCTTTTTCGACGATGGGGTTTTCTATCTCAGAGCGGAAACTTTGCATAATGTTATCTTAGGTAAGTCATTAAGTCTATATAATATATAGAGTATTAGGCAAAAGTAAGGCAAAACAGGTTTATTGCCAAAGAATTTTTATATTCGTTTCTAATTTTTTTTATGATGAAATTAATTTTTACAGGAATTCTGTTTTTGAGTTTTATGGGGCTTTTTGCACAGAAGCCTACGCTGGACGGTCAAGGCGTAGAAGTGGTGAAGACCTCGCATGTAATGACACTGTCTGGCAAGCCTTTGGGCTATACAGCTTTTACGGGTTATATGCACATGAAGGCGGATACGGGGAAGGTATTGTCCAAAATCTTTTTTACCTATTACCAAAAGGATGGGGAAGATGCGGCGAAACGTCCGTTGACCTTTACGTTCAATGGCGGTCCGGGTTCTGCGTCTTTGTGGTTACACATGGGCGGCGTGGGTCCGAAGCGCGTGGTCTTGAAAGAAGATGGTACGGCAACGGCACCTCCATATACCTATGTAAATAACGAATATGGCTGGTTGGACAAAACGGATTTGGTGTTCATCGACCCGGTATCTACTGGTTTTTCCCGTGCGGTAGGGCAGGATGCGAGCAAGTATCATGGCTATGTGGAAGATATTAATTCGATTGGTTCTTTTGTGACCAACTTTTTGAGTCGCTATGAGCGTTGGTCATCGCCGAAATTTTTGGCGGGTGAGAGTTATGGAACGACGCGTGCGGCGGGCTTGGCGAAGCATTTGCAGGATCGTCACCGGATTTACATCAATGGAGTGATCTTGATTTCGGCCGTGTTGAATTTTGGAACGAATGATTATGCGATTGGAAACGATTTGCCTCGCGCTTTGTATGTACCTTCGTATACGGCTGCGGCCTGGTACCACAAGAAATTGAGCCCGGCTTTGCAGGCGCGTCCTTTGGCAGATATCTTAAAAGAATCGGAAGCTTGGTCTATCGGTGAATATGCATCAGCTTTGATTAAGGGCGGATGGATGTCGGCGGCAGAGAAGGATGCCATCGCGGGCAAATTGGCGTATTGGACGGGACTTTCCAAAGAGTTGTGTTTGCAGGCCAACTTGCGTGTGGATGAGAATCGTTTTTATAAAGCCTTGCGTCGGGCAGATGGTTTGTCGGTCGGCCGATTAGATGCTCGTTTCACCGGTCGGGACTTTGATGATGCCGGCGAGTATGTGGATTTTGATCCCTCTTTTGCGAACATTGATGGGCCATTCACGTCGACGATCAATGATTACTTGGAGAAGGAATTGAAGTTCAAGGAGGAGAAGGTCTACAATGTATTTGGGGATGTGTATCCGTGGTCGTATAAGAATGTGCAGAATAAGTATTTGAATGTGGCGGAGAGTTTACGGGATGCGATGGCGAAGAATCCGGCGCTGAAGGTGTATTTGGGCTGTGGTTATTATGATTTCGCGACGCCGTATTTCACGGCTTTGTACGACATTGAGCACATGTTCTTACGTCCGGAGCAACGGAGCCGGGTGGATATCAAGATGTATGAGTCGGGCCACATGTACTACATCCACAAACCTTCCTTAATTCAATTCAAAAAGGATATCGACAGCTTTTTCGATTCTTCGAAATAAGTCGTAGTTTTGCAGTCCATTCAGAGGGGTGTCCGAGTGGTTTAAGGAGCACGCTTGGAAAGCGTGTGTAGGTCTCAAGCTTACCGAGGGTTCGAATCCCTTCCCCTCTACGAGAAAAAAAAGGAGTCCGTAAGGACTCCTTTTTTGTTTATTTTTTAAATTTATGAAAACATAACTATCTAAACCTACCCCATGAAAAACCTATTCTTTCTCCTGCTCCTCGCGAGCTTCACCTCAAACGCCCAATGGATCGACCTATTCAATGGCCAAGATCTGAATAACTGGAAAATCAGTGAAAATCCCGCTTCTTTCCACATCGAAAACGGTGAACTCATTGTCAACGGAAACCGAGGTCACCTCTTCTACAATGGCTATACGCCCAAAAACTTCGAAGTACATGCCCGTGTGAAAACCTATCCCGGTGCGAATTCAGGACTCTATGTTTGTACGAAATTCCTAGAAAACGATTGGCCGAAACAAGGCTATGAGATTCAGGTGAATAATTCGCATACCGACTGGCGTCGTACCGCTTCCGTATATGGGATCGTAGATACCAAAGAAACCTATGTCAAAGATGAAGAATGGTTTGACCTGAACGTCATCGTACAAGGAAAGCACATCACGACGAAAATTAATGGCAATACAATCATCGAGTATACGGAACCTGATTCAGTCGCAAAAGGTACCGATGCCAGAAGAATTCAACTGGGCACCATCGCCATTCAAGCCCACGATCCGAAAAGTAAAGTGGTCTATAAGTCCATTCAAATCCGAAGTCTATAGTTTTTTATCATTTGTAAAGTAAGAGGGAAAAAATGTTGCCGACCTTTGGTATATGATAACACAAGCCGATTTCAAACCGCTACTCAAACATGGCAAAGTTTTTGTGCTCGATGTGCGCGATCAAAACGATTTTGACGAAGGACATATCCCGTGGGCAAAGCATATCCCTTTGAAAGAATTGGCGGAGCGCAATAATGAATTGCCCACCAATAAACCCATCATTACCGTTTGCGGAAAAGGGGGTGGGCGCTCCGCGGAGGCGGCGGCAATGATTCCAGGGGCCGACTGGCTCGAAGGCGGAACGAATGCCTATTTTGGTGAATAAAAAAAGAGGAGCTCGATGAAGCTCCTCTTCTCTTTTTATAAATCGACTGCCTCGCCGTATGCCGCTTCCGTTGCGCCCTTGAACGCTTCTGAAATGGTTGGGTGTGGGTGAATCGATTTCATGATTTCATATGCCGTACTTTCTAACTTACGTACAACCACCGCTTCCGCGATAAGCTCCGTTACGTTGTATCCAATCATGTGGGCACCTAATAACTCACCGTATTTGGCGTCATAAATAACTTTCACAAAACCATCACGTGCTCCAGCAGCCGTTGCCTTACCTGATGCCACGAATGGGAACTTACCTACTTTGATATCATATCCTGCCTCGATCGCTTTCTTCTCTGTCATTCCCACAGAAGAAATCTCTGGCGTGCAATACGTACAGCCCGGGATGTTCGTATAATCCAATGCTTCTGTCTTATGACCCGCAATTTTCTCGACACATATGATACCTTCAGCCGACGCCACGTGTGCTAATGCCGGACCTGGTGTCACATCACCTATTGCAAAATAGCCTGGGATATTCGTTTCATACCAAGCGTTCACTGGAATACGTCCCTTGTCCACAATGATACCTACTTCTTCCAAACCAATGTTTTCCAAATTGCAAATCACACCCGCCGCAGAAAGGACGATGTCACATTGGATATCTTGATTGCCTGTTGGCGTTTTCACGCTCACCTTGCAACCTTTTCCTTTGGTATCCACCGACTCCACGCTCGATGAAGTCAAGATGTCAATACCCATTTTCTTGTATTGCTTCGCCAATTCTTTCGATACATCTTCATCCTCTACCGGAACGATGTTTGGCATAAATTCTACGATCGTCACTTTCGTTCCCATCGCCGCATATACATAAGCAAACTCAACACCAATCGCACCAGAACCGATGATGACCATCGAATCCGGACGTTTTTCCAAACTCATCGCCTTGCGGTATTCGATTACTTTTTCACCATCAATGGGGATATTTGGCAAGGCACGCGCACGTGCACCTGTCGCAATCATGATATTTTTTCCTTCGTAAATCGTTGATTTTCCATCGGCATCCGTAACCTCCACCTTCTTACCCGGTTGGATTTTTCCGTAACCCATGATCACATCGATCTTGTTTTTCTTCATCAAAAACTGAACGCCTTTGCTCATGCTATCAGCAACCCCACGAGAACGTGCGATTACCGCTGAAAAATCAGCTTCAGCACCTTTTACGGTAATTCCGTAATCAGCTGCATGTTTGATGTATTCAAATACATTCGCAGATTTTAACAAGGCTTTGGTAGGAATACATCCCCAGTTTAGGCAGATACCTCCCAAAGATTCTTTCTCCACGACTGCACATTTTAAACCTAATTGAGAAGCTCGGATAGCTGCTACATAACCCCCTGGGCCTGAGCCTACCACGATCAAATCGTATTGTTGCGCCATTTTATTGC
>JACCDX010141969.1_pt1 | contig 24724 bp, 13 predicted proteins | sample 7449681 | NCBI WGS metagenome assembly JACCDX01 (sample SAMN15323450, study PRJNA562643) | freshwater metagenome | isolation source: river surface water | place: USA:Blue River Watershed | collected 2017-08-18
GGGGGGGTGGTCACAGGAGGGCGGGTGACAGGAGGCATGGTGACAGGCGGCATGGTCAGGGGGGGCGCGGACGTCAGGGGGGCGCCGGTCACGGGGGCCACGGTGGGCGACGGGGTTACCGTTTGGAAACTCGCCGCGGGGGGCTCACGGATGACCACGATGCCGGAGCCGCCGCTGCCCGCGGGGTGGAAGGTGGCCTTGGTCGTGTCGGCGGGCGCTGTGTCGCTGCGTCGCGCCCCGCCGGTCGCCCCGCCGCCGCCGCCGGTGCCGGGGGTGCCGTTCGCCACGCCATTGACATTAAAGCGAATCGCGTAGTCGGCCAGGGAGATGCCGGTGACGGCCTGGGCCCCGCCGTTGCCGCCGCCGCCGCTCGCGCGACCGCCCGTCATCCCGCCGCGACCGCCGCCGCCGCTGCCGTACTCCACGTTCTGGCCCGTTATGTCCGAGAACACGCCGGGGCCGCCCTTGCCGCCGGTGCTGGTGTTGGAGCCCGTGTAGACGCCGTTGCCGCCGGGACCGCCCGCGCCGCCGCCCCCACCGCCGCTCAGCGTGGAGGAGCCGGACCCGCCCGCGTTGCCCTGGCCGCCGTTGGATCCAGGGGCGCCCGACATGCCGAGCGGCGTGCCGTTGGCGTTGTACATGGAGCCGCCGCCGCCGCCGCTGCCCCCGGGTTGCGCGGGGCTGTTCTGCTGGGTGCCGCCCGCGCCGCCGCCCACCGCCACCTGGCCGTTGAAGGTGGTGTTCTCGCCGTTCTGCGCCGCCGTGACGCTGCTGACTGCCAGACCAGTGACCCGCGCGCCGGATCCGCCGCGGCCCACAGACACCGGGTAGGTGCCAGGCTGGAGGGTGACGGTGCCCTGGACCACGCCGCCGCCGCCCCCGCCGCCGGTGGACCCGCCGCCCCCGCCGCCGCCCACCATCAGGTAGCGCACGGTGACGGGCACCTGGGTCGAAAAGGTGCCGGACGTCCGGAAGATGTGGACGCGGTCGCCGTTGGGGGCGGTCAGCACCTGGTTGGTCATGGGCACCGGCGCCTTGGTGATCTGTTGGGCGGCCGCCAGCATCTGGGCTTGGGCCTGGTAGCCGCCAGCAGATGTCACCACGGGGGCGGCGGTCACCGCGGGGGCGCGCGTCCTCACAGGGACAGTCCCTCCGGCGACGGCAGTCCCTCCGGCGACGGCAGTCCCTCCGGCGACGGCAGTCCCTCCGGCGACGACAGTCCCTCCGGCAGGGATCGGCGTGCGTGCCTGAATGGCGGCGTAGGTGGTGGTCGTTTGGCCGCCCGCGCTGTTTTGGGACAGGCCCAGCTGGGTGGCCAGCCCGCTCGACATCTGCTGCATCTGGGGGCTGGCGAGCTGGGCCGCGGTCGCGTTGGCGCCAGAGGGCACCGTGATGGGGGTGGCGCCGCGGGTCCATCCGATCAACTGGCCGTCCTGGTACACGCCCGATATGTTGGTCGCGTCGTAGGCCGTGGAGCCCACTTGCGCGACCCCTGAGGCTGGTGCGCTCACGAGCGATGCCATGTACTGTGCCGCCAAGATAAAATTTACGACGAAAACCGCAATCCCGCCATGCCCTCGCGGAACACCAGAAAATTCCAGCTGGGCGCAAAGACGGAGACCGTGTGCAGACTGGCCATCCCGGGGTCGCCCTCGGCCTCGCTCTCGAAGGTTGTGGACATGCGCTTGGTGGTCAGGAACAGGGCCACGCCGTCCAGCGCCGACATGTTGATCGAGCCGCTGGGTTTGGCGGCGTCCAGGCAAAACCTCCACGCGTAGATCCCGGCGGAGGGGGCGCGGTCCGTGGCGGTCACCACGCGGTACCACGGGCCGGGGCGGGGGGCCGCGCGCTCGTGCCCGCTCACCACCAGGCGCGCCTCCAGCAGGGGGGCAAAGGCCTCTGCGGGCTCCAGCGGTTTCCCCGAGCCCGTAAACACGCCGTGCCGGTCGCCCCGGAAGCACCAGATGAGCGATGTGCAGGGATGGTTGAAGGTCAGCTCCACCTTGTGGGTCCGGACCTCGTCGTCAATTGTCACGTGCTCCTCATGCATCTGGAGGGTCTCGATGAGCATCGTGCGTTCTGTCGAAGCCACCAGCGCCCGCTCGGCATCGCTCAGAAAGATGTACTCGACGCTGATCCCGATGCTCGGTTGGTACGCCATGTCCAGGCCTTCCACGGACGGCGCCAGGTCCACAACGATTTCGACATCCGCGTACGGCAAGGCGATGAGGGGCAGGGCCTTGGCGGGGTCGCGCGCAAACCAAAAGAGCAGCGGCAGGTACAGCGTGCGCACGCAGCCCTCGGGGTCGCTCGCGTCGAAGTTGGTCATGGCGCGGTAGGCCTGGCGCTCGTCCGCGGGCCGGGAGATCTCGTCGTACAGCCGGAAATACGTGGCCGGGTGCTCGTCGATCTTCTGGCCGCCGATCCACACGGACACCCGCTGGCACAGCGCCTCCATCGGGTACCACGCCTCCCCCGTCCCCCGACGCACCGTGGCCACCAGCGTCACCGCGTGCACCAGGTCCCCCAGACGCTCCAGGGAGATCGCGCACCGCTTGCCGTAGGAGGCGTCGCCTTTAAAGGTAAGCGTGCGGTGGTCTGTGGCGAACTTGGTGTGGCGCTCGTAGGAATTGTCAAAGACACTGAAGTCGTCCCCCTCCAACAGGGCATCTTGCACGCTGCGGGCCGCCAGCTGGAGGTGTGCCATGCCTCTTCTTCCGAGAATATTTTTACACTACGCCCGACGAATCAACACACACTCCTGCTTGTGGCGCCGCCAGTCCGCGCGCTGGCATTCTGTGGAACAATACCGCACCTCGCGGCAGGCCGAGCACCGCTTGAAGGGCACCTCGCGGGCCCCGCACCGTCGACAGGCATCGCTCCCTGGCCGTTCGGCGAGCCACGTCCGCACCCAGTCCGTCGGCCAGGCGGGCATACAGGGGAGCGCCACCTGTGTGAGGTCGCCCGCCCGGCCCCCGTCCCCGATGCCGTCCAAAAAATCAAAGACCAGCGGAAACTCCTCGCCGGGTGTGATGTTCTGGTACAGAAACGCCATTTCGGGCGGCTGCTCGCGCTGTGCAGGCAGTTCCATCATGACATGCTCGCCATCCGCGGACAGCGTCACCAGAAAGCCTCGGCCGGCCCGGCGGTGCGCGGCGTGGGCCTCCCCAAAGATGGTCGGCAGGACCCGCAGAAACAGGGCCTCGCGAAACCGCGCGCGCTTTTCTTCATTCCCAAAGACCTCGACGGGCGTGCGCTTGATCGTGTGGTAGAGCACGTTGCACAAGGGGTCCAGGCCCGGCATGTAGGTCAGGGGTGGGGGCCAGTAGAGCCGCTCGCCCGCCGGCAGGAAGACGGAGCCCATCGCCAGGGCCTCCTCATCGACACAGTAGACCACGCCGAAGCCAAAGCGTCCCTCGCCGGGGCGGCCCGCGTTGGGAAATTGGCGCGCGAAATCCATCGACTCCATCGGGGAGACGGTGCAGGCGTTCGCAGCCCCCTGGTTCGCAGGCTGCTGGCTCTGCCGGTGTATGACGACCTCAACACCGCCGCTGGACTCGCGCATGGTCGTCATCGCGGGCGTCTGCGCGTAGACCTGCTCGAAAGCCCAGGAGATGGCCGCGGGGGGCGCTGGCGCGGTCCACCCGGGCGGGGCGACGGCTGCCAATTGCTGGGCACGTGCATGGGCCGCGCGCAAGACCTCGCCGGGGTCGGGTTTGGGTTTTCGGTTTGGATGATGTGATGGGCGTTGCGCGGACATTTCTGGCGTATGGTGTGAGCTTTTCGACTTCGTGTGCGTTCTTCTGACCACTCGACGTCTCGTCAGAAAAACACAGACATAGAAATGAGAGAACAAAAGGTGTAGGGTTTTCACAAAAAAATGGCGCGTTCAGTTTGACCACAGCAGGCCCGCCATGCCGCTGCGAATGGTCAGTTGGTTCCAGGATTGGGCATACATGACCATGCGGTTCAGGGAGGTGGTGCCCTCGATGGTCTCGACCGAGGGGTCTGTGATGGCCTCGCGCGCTTGGAGGGTGGTGCCCGGGACGGTCCGCTTGAAGGTCATCTGCATGATCCCGTGGAGTCGGCTAAAGTTCAGGGAGCCGCTGGGGGCCGTCGCGCTGCCGGGGTGCAGGCAAAAGTGCATGCTGTACACCCCCGCCGACGGGATCTGGCGGGTGCGCGCAAAGGCGTCCACCAGCCGCAGCCAGGCCCCCGTGCGGACCTCGGCGCGCTCGACTCCATCGATTAACAACTTGGCGGACTGCAGGGGCGCGCACACCTCCTGGGATTCCAACCCAGTCATGCTCCCCGTAAAGACGCCGTGCTTGCTGGGGTGCGTGCAGACCCAGATGAGCGACTTGACCGGGTGATTAAACCGCAGCTCAAACGACTGGGTGGCCATGTCGGTCGTGGCGATCTGGATGTCCGACGTGTACACCTGCAGTTGCTCGATCAGCATCTGGCGCTGGCTCTGCGCGAACAGCCGGCGCTCGTCGTTGTCCAAGTAAAAGTACTGGCACACTAGTTTTGGGAGCGGGTCCACGGTCATGTCGACGCCTTCCACATGGTCGGCAAACTGGAAGACGAGCTCGACGTCGTGGTACTGGAGGCTGATCAACGGCAGGGACAGCGAGACGTCTCTGCAGAAAAAGAAGAGGAGGGGGAGGTACAGGGTCTTGGGCGTGCCGACCGTCTCCGTCGTGAAATCGGTCATCTCGCGGTAGGCCATGCGCGCGTCCTCGGGGCGGTATAGCTCGTCGTACAGCCGGAAAAAGGTGGCGTCGTGCGTGTCAATCAGCTGCCCCCCGATCCACAGCTCGACGGACTTGACAAAGGCTTCGGCAGGGTAAAAGGTGGGGCCCGTGCGGCGAAAGGTCATCTGCAGCATGCACCGGTGCACCAGGTCCCCCAGCCTGCCGATTTTCACGACCGCGCGCGACCCAAAGGTGGCCTCGCCCGCAAACACCTGGTCCTTCCACTCGTCCGCAAACGGGGTGGGCCGGCGGTAGACGGACCGAAAGAAGGAGGTCTGCGGCCGCGCGGTCAGGAGCTCGTCTTGCGGACCCTGGGCGATCAGCTGGACCAGCGCCATACCCTGACACACCCAAAATATTTTTGATCATGCAACGTGCTACTACACTTCCAGAAGGGGTGGTGTTGAGAAACACCGGGTTTTTTGTGTGGTTACACGCCATACCCATACAGAGTGCGGCCCTGGCGCTTGAGCGCGTAGACCACGTCAAAGGCGGTCACGGTCTTGCGCTGGGCGTGCTCCGTGTAGGTGACCGCGTCGCGCACCACATTCTCCAAAAACACCTTGAGGACGCCGCGGGTCTCCTCGTAGATCAGGCCAGAAATCCGCTTGACCCCGCCGCGACGGGCCAGGCGTCGGATGGCGGGCTTGGTGATGCCCTGAATATTGTCCCGCAGGACCTTGCGATGGCGCTTTGCACCGCCCTTGCCCAGGCCTTTGCCGCCCTTGCCGCGTCCAGACATGACTGCGTGTATGTGTGTGCGTGTGTTTTAAGAAGTTGCACGGATTCGGCAACAACAAGAAATAGAATGCCGGGGTGGGGACGGGGGTCGGGCAGAAGACCTCAGCGGGGCGACTGCTGGGCGTGCGGGGTATGAGATGCATCTGCTATGCACGAAATGCATGCTGTGTATTTGCCACCACTGCCTGTGTCAAAAGCGTCTTCCCCGCCACTGCCACCTCATCAAATTTCAATATGGAGACCGCAAAGACGTACGCCCAAATCATCCTGGTCGCCCGGACTGAGATCGTCACGCGCACGAGTCACGGCGCTTCAAATGCGGTGCGCGTGCTCTACCTGGACCTGCAATCGATGACGCCGCGCGATCTCGAGTTATGGGCACGCTTCAAGGCGATGCATATGGTGTGGGAATGGCCACACGAGTACTTTGACGACCACAAGGATATTTGCGAGTGGCTTGGCATGTTTTCGGCGGAGACGTTGGCGCCCTGCTTTGTGGCCCCCGAGCTTGGTGCACACTGGACGGAACCTCCTCGCGGCGCGGTGACCGGCGTCTATGTGGTCAACCACGGCGGGTCTCTCGAACGCAGCTGGGCGACTCCCTTGTTTTCATAATAACGTGTAAAAAGTTGATTTACATTCAAAAATCGTTCAACAAAACATGATCAATCATGAAGAATGCGCGGCATACGCCAGGATCTTCTGGACAGTGATCTCATCGTCGGGGATCACCCGGCGCACAATGGTCGTGCACACGCCAATGTCACCAAGTGCACGAATGACCACTTCGGGAGGAACATTGGAGAACCCAAAGAGAACGCTGTTAAATGCGGCCTCGTCGACGTACCAGCTCATTCCACAAAGCGCATGGCGGCCTCGTAGATCGGTTTGTCGGTTGCGCGCCTCTCACTCTCCAGGATGGTGAGGAGCTTGTGCTTGGTCGCCCAGGTGTTACGTGTGATCGGCATCGTGTGTTGTTGCAGAAAAACAAACAAATGGAATGCCAAAGTGAAAGGGGGTGCAGCGCTGAAGACGCGGTGTGCGCTAAAGACGCGGTTTCTTCACTGCCGTGCATGCCGCGCGTGATATGCATGTCCAGCGCGAACCGCATGCTGTGTCTCTGCCGGGGCTTCATCAGGCGCTTCCCCCCACCCTCACCCGCATTCTATTCTTGTGTAAAAAAACACAACATGGCTCGCACCAAGCAGACCGCGCGTCTCTCCACTGGTGGCAAAGCCCCTCGCAAGGCCCTCGCCACCAAAGGTATGTTCTTCGTTTCTCTGCACCACACCGCCATCGCCGACGCCCTCTCCTCCATCACCGCAGCTGCGCGCAAGACCGGGCCTTCCGGCGGCGTGAAGAAGCCTCACCGCTACCGCCCTGGCACCGTCGCCCTGCGTGAAATCCGCAAGTACCAAAAAACCACCGAGCTGCTCATCCGCAAGCTCCCGTTCCAGCGCCTCGTCCGAGAAATCGCCCAAGATTTTAAGACCGACCTGCGCTTCCAGTCCGCCGCGGTCCTGGCGCTCCAGGAAGCCGCGGAAGCCTACTTGGTGGGTCTTTTTGAGGACACCAACCTGGCGGCCATCCATGCCAAGCGCGTGACCATCATGCCCAAGGACCTCCAGCTGGCCCGTCGCATCCGTGGTGATCGGTGCTGAACGCAACCGCAGCTAACGCGGTGACCGCTGTTAAATAACAAAAACAGGTGTTTTTCAACACCACCATTGCGGAAAAATTACTGTGTCCAGAACCATGTCCAATTGGCTTTCCAGTCGGCGCCGCGGGCAGGGGCGGGGTACGATGTCGCAAAGCCGCTGTGGTTGCCCGTCCACGTGAACACCTCGTCCTCCATATGTTTATCGTGGTAAAACTCGCCCATGCGCGCACACATGTCGGGGTAGGTGGCCATGTACTGCTCGTCGTTGCCGGGGTTGGCGTGGCCGGTGTTGTGCGCCTGCAGGGACAGCCGGAGCACCTCCCACGGGTCGGTCACGGCATACTTGTCGCGGGCCTGCTTGGCAAAGTGACACATTTTCCGCAGGCCCATAAAGTTCGAAATCAGGGGGTCGTAAAAGTGCTCGGGGGTCCACTCGTACCATCGCAGCTCGGGGACATCGGGCTCGGCCTCGTACCCATACTGCTCGGCGGCCCCCTGGAAGGCGGTCACGGCGGTCTGCAGGAGGCCGTACGCGTGCGCCGGGTCCGTGCCGTAGCCCTTGCGCGTCCCCGTCTCGATGTCCACCGCCAGGGTCGACTCCCGGGTGGCCTGGCCCAACATCAGCGCCACAAACCGGCTCTGCTGCCAGTCCTCCAGACCGAAATAGGTCCGCACGACCGGCCAGGCGTCCGCCACGCTCTGGGCCAGCAGCTTCTTGGCGTCCCCATACGAAAAGGCGCGATTGGCGTTGCGGTAGGTCACCGCCTGCTCTGGGGCGCCCGCGGGTGGGGAGACGGTCGCCTGGTCGCCGTGGTACATGGTCGACGCCGGGCCAGTGCGCGCCAATCCCGACATCGCCTTGAGGTGGGACGATTGCAGTTCGCCCAATGGCGACTTGTTCTTCTTCTTCTTCGGGGGCCCAGGCTTTTTCGCGGGCGCTGTCTTCACAGGCTTGACGGCGGTCGCGGTGGCCTTGGCGGGCAGGATGCGGGGGCGGCACGGGAACTCGGCGGCCAGCCACGGGAACTGTTTCTCGATCGCGCTTCGGCTGGTGCCGGGGTGCTCCGTCAAATAGGCGTCCACGGCGGCCCACGTGCGCGCGGTCCGTCGGATAGCGTCCATGTGCCCTCCCCCGCAGATATTTTTTGGCGCCTTCAACCGAAAAAAGTGTGTCGTACAAATATGCGTCGTCGGCACTGGCATGTTGTCGGTATCGTCATCATCGCATTGGCACTCCTGGCCGTCCGCCGGCGTTCTGAACCACTCTTATCTGGACCGATGAGCGAACGCAAACCATCGCAAAAAGCCATGTGTCAAAAGATGGCGCGGTCTATGGATTGGAAACAGTACTACTTTCGCACGCGCAACAGGTACGGAAGTTCGCCCCAATGGCGGTGTCCGGTCGGGTGGGAGGACACCGGGTGCACTTGGGGCATGGGCGACAAGGTGGAAAGAAAACAGTGCCGCCGCCGCCGAGACGCCGTTGCCGTGACCGAGTCCCCCGATGGAAGGTGCCGCGGCAACCACGAGTGCGGCAAAGGTCGAAAATGCGATAAATTTACAGGATACTGTCGCGAACGCAATGCGACGGCATGTCGAATCGATCGGGACTGTCCTGGAGCCGCGCAGTGCGTTCGGAAGATGTGTGTCACCGTGCATTGATGCGTTCAACAATCCCCAAAAATGTGTGCCTGCATCCCATGGGTCGGTTTGTGAATCTCCTGAAAGCGCGCACGCGGTCCTTGCATTCATCGGCCCAGCTCCAAGGGATTGTCGCGCCAAGGCAAATGCGCGGGCAGGTCACCTCCCAGTCACCCACCACCATCGCCCATTTCGCGCGCTACCTGGCCGACCAGCGCGCGGTGCACGGCGTGTTGGAGAAATTCCCGGTGCGCCTGCCCGTGGACGTCCGCGAGGCCCTGGACACCGACCTCTGGTTCCTGGAGCTCGAGGCCTGGCAGGTCGACATGCCCTGGCTTCTGCAGGATCCGTATCATAGTGACTACGCGGCCTACCTGACGTCGCTCGACACGCCCCGCCTGGGCTGCCACTTTTACAACCTGGTGTTTGCGCACCTCGTCGGGGGCAACCGCCGGGTCGCCGAGGCCGCGCTCCCCGAGGTCTTGCCGCGCGACTGGCTGGACACCTCGGAGTTCTACCGCCTCCCCGCGCGCGTTTCCTCAGATGACCTCGAAGACCTGCGCGACCGCCTCGAAGGGGAAGCCCGGCGCTGGTCGCGCGCCGACCGGCGGGCCTGTCTGGAGGAGACCGCCGAGGCCTTTGCGCGCGCCTCCCGCCTCAATTCGATTCTCAAGTGATGTCACACTCATGATGGTCACACCATGATTGTGAGATTGTGTCTATCGGGTACTTACTGCGTCACGGTCGCCGTCGTCTCCTGCGTCGTACGTCTCCTGCGTCACGGTGGCCGTCGTCTCCTGCGTCGTACGTCTACTGCGTCACGGTCGACTTGGACTGGAGGTAGTAGAAGGACGATGACTCGCCCAGCGCGCTCGCCCGGCCGGTCTGGTCGCTCTGGAAGACCACCAGCTCGCTGATGAGTCCATTAAAACCGCGGCGGTACGAGGGCGCGTTGAAGGCGATGGCCTCGGTGCCCTGCACGGTGCCCACCGAAAAGATGTTGCCCGACTCGCCGGACCACGCGTAGGCGGTGCCGCCCAGGGGGACGTCGCGGATGTACAGGTCCAGGTTGTCGGTGGCCGCGTTGCCGTACGCCCCGTACACGCCCGGCACGCCGCCCTCCAGCAGGGTGTTGAGGATGTTGCGGATGCCGACTGAGGCGTTGCCCACCGCCGCGGTCAGGTCGGGGCCGTTGGTGCCCACAAAGAGGTCGGCGTCGCCCGAGTAACTCTTCACGCCCGCGATGCCGCCCTGGAAGGGGGTCACGGCGACGAGCGTGTTGACGTTGGCCACGAGAATGGTGTCGTCGGCGTCCGGGAAGTGCGCGGCGATCCCGTCCTGCACGCCCGTGCCCACGATCGGCGCGGTGTTGGCGTCGATGTTGGCGACGTTGTACAAGTTGAGCGATGACCGGCCCGAGGTGTGGAAAACCGCCGTCTCCCGGTCGCTCAGCAGGAAGGGGCGCAGGCGGTAGGGGCCGTCCATGGGCTGGGTGGTCAGCCACGCGGGGGCGCCCTGGCGGTTCCACAGGTGCACGCGCGTCTGCTCGGTCTCGATCTTCAGAATCTGGTTCCAGAAGTACGGGAAGGCGTACACGTTGCCGTCGCGCCCGGGGATGATGGCCGACCACCGGTAGGAGTCGGAGTTCACGTCGCTCGAGTAGGGGCCGCCCAGCCGCTCCAGCACGCCCGTCGTGATGTCGTACTCCAGGGCCTCCGAGTAGGCGGCGGGGGCGGCGTACAGCCGGCCGTTGGGGGCCGCGCACGCCCCGCCCCACCGGTCCGAGGAGGCGTGGGGGCCGATCTTGGTGTCCAGCGGCTCCATCGACACCACCAGGCCGCCGGCGCCGCTGCTGGCCGGGTCGATGCCCACCATGTAGGGCGACCGCGCGGGCATGAGGTACATGTTCTTGTCGGCGCCCACCACGATGTCGCAAAACTTGCCCGGCTCGGCGGCGTTGCTCAGCCAGGTCGGGCCGCCCACCGCCACGGAGGTCTTGGTGGCGGGGTCGATGATGAGCACGGTGGTCGCGTTGTAGGGCGCGCAGAAGATGCGGCCGTCGTTGGCCAGCGCCGCCCCCCGCCACTTGCCCGCCCCGCTCACGCCCGCCGGGAGGTCAATGTAGGAGATGCGGCCCGAGGGGTTGGCCACCGCGGGGTCGATCACCATGATCTTGGTGGCGTTGTAGGGCGCGCAGTAGATCTTGCCGTCCGCGCCGATGCACCCGCCCCAGTACCAGTTGGAGCCAGCCCCGCCAAAGTCCTCGAGCAGGTCGCCAAAGGTCGAGACCGTGCCGTTGACCACGTCCACCGACAGGACGCGCCAGTAGGCGAGCGGAATGCAGTACACCTTGTCGTCCACCCCGTTGTAGATGGCGCCCGCAAACTTGGTCGCGCCGGCGAGGGTGGCAAACTCGTCGGCCACGTCCAGCGAGACGTCCATCTGCGTGCGGTTGGGGGTGGTGGTCACGCCCAGGGCCGCGCCGGGGTTGGCCGGGTAAAACAGGGTCACGTGGTCGATGGCGCCGCCGGGGGGGAGGACCACCACGTTGTCCCGCGTCAGCGCCGCCCCGCCGAAGCGCGCCCGGGGCCAGGAGTACCCGTAGGTGGGCGCGGCCATGAGGGCCACCTGGGTGGGGGAGGGCTGGGCCACCAGGACGCGCTGGGAGGTCGCGGGGTCGCCCACCTTGACCGCCGCCGCCACGTCCACCTTGGTCTGGGACCGCGTGCCCTTGGTGGCGTCCAGCCGCTTGGTGGGGTCCGGCTCGGCGTGGTTGTAGGTGATCATCGCCGCGTCGGTCTCGCGCGGCACCCAGCTCACCAGGGTGGTGCCCAGGGGGGTCGCGGTCCGGGAGGGGAAGGGCGCGGCCTGGTCGACGGGCACCTGCGTCGCGGAGTACGCAAAGGTGTTGGTGGCGATGTTGTAGACGCCCACGTTGCCGTCGTACTTGAACGAGTCGGTCTGGTTGTAGCAGGGCACGAAGATGACGTTGCCGTCCAGGCACACGCCCTCCACGTAGGTCACGTTGGCGCCCCCGCCGGTCGGGATGATGCCCCCCACGGCCGGGATGGTCTGGGTCTGGGTGTCGTACTTGATCAGGGCGCGGGAGCCGTCGTTCTGGGGGGCCGGCGCGAACAGGATGTGGCGCTGGTCGGGCAGCACCACGCCCGGGGCCGGGAGGGTCTTGCGGCGCAGGGGCACGCCGGGGTTGAGCTCCAGGATCGTGTCGATGTCGCCGGGGATCCCGAAAATCAGGTTCTCGGCGGGGGTGTCGCCCGCCAGGACCGCGCCCCACCACTTGTTGCGCTGCGTCCCGCGCACATTCGCAAAGTACACCATCTCGCTCTTGGCCTCCTGCTTGGTGTCGATCACCAGGAGGGCGTTGGCGTCGGCGGGCACGCAGTAGATGTTCTTGTTGGCCGGGGACAGGATGCCCTGGTTGTACTTGCCGCTGTAGGTCTTGGGCAAGATGCTCGCGCCCGTGCCCACCGCGTACTTGAGGATCTGCTTGCGCTCGTAGGGGAGGCAGTAGAAGACCTCCTGGGTGGCGTCCCGCAGCGCGACCCCGGCCACGTGCTGCGCGAACCCCCGGCCCAGCGCGGTGGTGTCGTCCACGATTTGGGTCACGTTGTTGACAACCACCGTCTTCTTGGGATACACGTCGCTGCAGGCAAAGGTGGACGAGTCAAACTTGAGGATGCGGTTGGTCCAGTGCGGGAAGCAGTAGACGGTGTTGGACTCGGTTTCCGGCACAAACGTGGCCAAAAACTTGGCGGTCCCGTTGGGCATGCCGCCGTAGGTGTAGGGGCTCCTGGCCGTCGTGGTCGTCCCCTCCAGCTGCACGGTGACCACCGCCTTGCTGGCCCCGGCCGCGGCGATCGGCGTGTCGGTCGCGTCGCCGGTGAGCGGGGTGCGGGGCCCGAAGCCGCCGGTGACCGTGACCGTGGGCGCCACCGTGTACCGGGTGCCCTGCTGGGCGATGGTGATGTTGGTGCTGAGCCAGCCGTCCTCCTCCACGGTGGCCGTCGCGCCGCCCCCGCTGCCCTGGCCCGGCGCGTTTTGGGCCACGGTCACCTGCACGTTTTGCGTCAGCGTGTAGCCGCTGCCCGGGTTGGAGATCGTGATCTTGGTGATCGCGCCGGTGCCGTTGACCTCGGAGATGTACGCGCGCGCCCGAATGCCGCCGGGGCGCTCGGGGGGGTCGATGACGATCGTCGGCGTCACCGGGCTGGACGACTCGACCGCGTAGCCCGAGCCGGATGCCCCGCCCGCAGGGGTGACCACCGTGACCTGGCCGTCCGTCTTCAGCACCGGGGTCGCGGCCGCGTTGCTGGCGCCCTTGCCGTCGTTCTTGATGACCACTTCGGGGGGGCTCCTGGTGCTGTACCCGGCGCCCGAGGTCACGACGCGGATGGACACGATGGCGCCGCCGCTGGAGGTGATCCTCCCGGTCACGGGGTCGGTGGTGTACACCACGGGCGTCAGGGCCTCCACGACCGCGGTGGCCCCCGACCCCCCGCCGCCGCGAATTTCGATGGTGGGGGGCTTCAGGTAGCCGGACCCGGGGTTCTTGGGGTCCACGTTGATCAGGATGACCTTGCCCTCCGCCACCACCGCCAGCGCCTTGGCCGTGGCCCCCTTGCCGCCGGTGATCGTGATGGTCGGGGTCACGCCGGGGGGGATGTTGGCGCCCCCGTTGGTCACCCGGATGCCCGTGACCTTGTAGCCCTTGGTCGGATCCGCCGCGTCCGCCGGGACCATGGTCGCCGCGATGCCGGGGGCCGCCGCGCCGACGAGGGCGGACTGCGGGATCGCCCCGTACCGCGAGTTGTTCATGTTCCAGGCTATGGTCGGCGACGACGTGTAGCCCTCCCCCTCGCTGGTCATGGTGACGCTCATCACCGACCGCGTTTTCTCGACCGCGGCCGTCAGCTGCAGGGGCACCCCGCCGTTGTTGGTCCCTTCGGCGGTGACCACCGACAGCGTGGGCGGTTCGATGTAGCCGCTCCCGTGGTGGGCGGGCCAGGTGGCGATGAAGGGGGTCATCCCGGTGGTGCCCTCAACGGTCACCGCGCTGGAGGTGGTGTTGGCCACCAGGAAGCAGGCCGCGTTCCAGGGCACGCCCACCACCTTGTCGCCGGACGCCACCGCCGCGCTCCACAGCTGCTTGCCCGTCGTGAGGTTCGGCCCAGGCACAAAGGCCACGACGTCGGCGGCGGCGGTCGCGCCGGGGGTGATGGTGAACATCTGGCTGGCGTTGTGCGGGACCGCCCACACCTTGCCGTTGAGGAACACGCCGTCGTGCCACTTGTTGGTCAGGCCGGTGCTGTCCAGGGGGGTGGTCTTGTCGGGGCCCACGCCGATCGCGCGGAAGGTGGGCGTGGGGGTGCTCGCGTCGATCCGCAGCACGTAGTTGGCGTCGGCGGGGATGCAGTAGCCCACGTTCGCGGACACGGCCACGCCCATCCAGAACTTGTTGGGCAGATCCTTTTGCTGGATCAGGAGGTTGGGCAGGTCGTGGCGGACGACGCGGTCGGGCGTGGCCACCCCCGCGGCGTACTTGATCTCCAGGATCTGGTCGGCGTTCGAGGGGATGGCGAAGATGCGGCCGCCCAGCTTGATGCCGCGGCGCCACTGGCTGTTCTGGGCGGTCTTGCCCGTCGCCAGGGTGTCCACGGTGAGCACCGCGGGGCCGGAGGGGGTCAATTCCGTGCTCACAGAGGCCCCGTCGAAGCCGGTTTTCTCGGCGTTCACGTGCAGGTGCGTGAGGTAGCCGCCGCTGGTGTAGACCACGTTGGCGTTGGACTCGGGGCCGTCGGGGTACACCGTCATGCCTTCCAGCAGGTACAGGTCGTGGCCCTCCGGCAGCAGGGGGCTCGGGTACTCGGTGGTCACGGTCATCCCCGCGGGCAGCTGCGAGGTGATCGCCGCCGTGCCAGACTGCAGGCTCTTGCCGTCCAGGCCGATGGACGCCGACGCCAAGATGCCCGCGCCCTCGGTCATCTCGCTGGCCTGTGGGTTCCAGTCGGTGTTCAGGAAGGCCCCGTTGAAGCGGATCGAGACCTGGTTGGTGTTCTTGTCCATGACCACCTTGCCGTCGCGCACGATCTGCGGCTGCTTGGCGGCGTCGGGCTGCGTGGCGTGGCGGCCCCGGCCCGACTGGTCGTACCACACAGACACAAAGCAGTCAAAGCCGGCCGCGAAGGTGAGCAGCGCCTGCCAGTCGAAGTCGGTCTGCACGAACCCGATATCTTGCTCGCGGTTGTCCGAGGTCCGGCGCACGCGCAGGCAGGGTCCCCGGTACGCGGTGGCCACCTTGCGCGTGGAGTAGGCCATGGCCATGGGGGTGCCCGTCCGCGGGATGGTGTCGAGCAGGCGGCCCGTGCAGATGAGCGGGGCCGCCGTCAGGGTCGTCTGAAAGGCGGTCGACGACATGTGCTGTATGCCCAGAAAATATTCATCACCTCGAAGCGATGCATGTTTGCTGATGTGATCGTGTGCCGTGGCGATCAGGCGGTAGCGGCAGGCAGGGTCCAGGTGAAGGGCGCGGTGTCGGCGCGGTAGCCCACAAAGACCTCGCCCACGTTGACGTTGGCGGTCGCGGGAATTTCGGCGTTGGGCGCGCTGGCCGCCAGGAGGTCGCCCAGGCCCGTCGCGCTCACGGCCAGGCCAAACTGGTCGCCGACCGCGATGCCGCTGGGGGCGATGGGACTGCCGTCCGCCACGTTCCACCCAATGCTGGCATCCCACGTGAAGATGTAGACCTTGCCGCCGCCGGTGGTGGACGTCGACAGGCCGGGCGCGCCCACGAAGAGCCGCGTGCCGTCGGCGCTCAGGCTCACGCTGGTCCCGAAGCGCTCGGGCTCGGTCGGCGTGAAGCCAAAGCCCGTCAGGGTGATGATGCGCTCCTCCGACCATGTGGTGGACGTGCGCTTGTAGACGCGGACCTCGCCCGCCCCGGCGTTGGCCAGGGGGGCGCCGACGGCCACGCGGTCCCCGGTCTCGCGCGCGATGGCCAGCGAGGTGCCGTACCCGCTGGAAATGCTGCCGTCGGTGAAGGCCGTTGGCGTTTCGTTGGTCGGGGTCTGGGTCGTGCTGCCGCGGTAGATGCGCAGGTACCCTTGAGGGTTGGCCACGGCGCCCGATAAGGACACGACGGCGTATCGGGCATCCGTCGTGTTGTACACGGCTCGCGTGCCATCCCACACGAGCCCGGCGGCCTTGGTCATGCTCACCGACCGGACGCCGTAGGACCCGCCGGAAATGGTGTACGCCTGCCTCCATCCCGTGTTGACGAGATAGAACGCGGGCACGATGTAGGTGTCGCTGGCACCAAAGACGACGTGCGTGCCCCCGCCATCGATGCGGACCGTGCTGCCCCACCGCTTGCCGGCCGTGCTCGTCATGCCGCTGCCCTGGAGGATCCACTGGGCGCCGGCGTCGCGCTTGTAGACGTACACCTTGCCGGTGAGGGATCCTGCGCCAGGACCGCCGATGGCCAGGTACTCGCCGTTTGCGTTGAGCGAGACGGCCGCGCCAAAGTTTCGGGTGGCCACGTTGTCGCCGGTCGGAGGAGAGATCGTGGCCTCCAGGACCCATGTCCCGCCGCTGACGCTGTACACCATGACGCGGCCCACGCTGGCGAGGGCGCCGACGGCATACTTTTGCTCGCCCACCGCCACGCGCTCGCCGTACTCGGCGATGGACACGCTCATGCCGAACTGGACGTTGGATTGGGCGGTGGCGCCGTCGCTCAGCGTGGCCGACGGCTTGGCGACCGCCGTGGTGGTGTACTGCAACTGGAAGGCCTTGATGGTCTGCGCGCCGTTGCTGTCGGTCGCGGCGATCTGGAAGGTGAACAGCGTGTTTTCCAGGGTGTCGGTGATGGTGCCGGACAGGATGCCCAACGCCTCGTCGAAGAACAGGCCGGGGGGCAGGGCGTCGATCGCGGTGTAGGTGATGGTCAGATTGTCGGGGGACGTCGCCACGAATTGGTACGCATACGGGGCGTCCTGGGCGGGCGGCAGGATGGAACCGGTGGCCCACTGCGGAGGGTTGCTCGGGACGTCCAGGGACAGGGTGAAGGTCCGCACGGTGCCGTCGGCCCCCCGCGCGTTGATGTTCAGGGTCGTGTCGTCCACCAAATCAAAGGTGAGCGAGCGGTTCTGGGGGGGCTCGTGCGGGGAGGGGGCGCAGGTCAGCTCCAGGCCCGCGTTGGCCACCAGCATGCCCAGGCTGGTCACGGTGCCTGCTGCAATGACGTTGCCGGTCGCGCTCACATTACCGGTGGCCACCAGCGTGCCCCCGCTCCCGGCAATGCTCGCGGTGGTCACTGTGGGCGCGCTCACGGCGGTGATGGCCAGCAGGTTGGCGGCGGTGGCGTCCCCGCTCACCAACAGGTTGGCGGCGGTGGCGTCCCCGCTCACCAACAGGCCTACCGCGTTCAGGTTGGCGGTGGCGCTCAGGTTGCCGGTCACGGTGGTGGTGCCCCCGGTGGGCTTCAGCGCGTTTGTGACCACGGCCTCGCTCGTCAGGTTGCCTGTCACCATGGCTTCCCCGGTCACGCGCAGGCCTACCGCGTTCAGGTTGGCGGTGGCACTCAGGTTGCCGGTCACGGTGGTGGTGCCGCCGGTGGGCTTCAGCGCGTTTGTGACCACGGCCTCGCTCGTCAGGTTGCCGGTCACCATGGCTTCCCCGGTCACGCGCAGGCCGGTGCTCTCGACGTTGGCGGTGGCGCTCAGGTTGCCGAGGGTGGACAGGGTGCCGCCGGTGGGCTTCAGCGCGTTTGTGACCACGGCCTCGCTCGTCAGGTTGCCGGTCACCGTGGCTTCCCCGGTCACGCGCAGGCCGGTGCTCTCGACGTTGGCGGTGGCGCTCAGGTTGCCGATGGTGGACAGGGTGCCGCTGGACGGGGCCAGGGTGTCAGTCACCACGGCGGAGGAGGCCACCACGTTGCCAGCAGTCACCAGGTTGCCGGCCGCGGTCACGTTGCCGGTGATGGATCGGACAGATGCCGCCGTGAGATTGCCGGGCACCTCGAGGTCGGCGTCGATCGTGATCGCCTCGGTGACCAGCACGCGGTCCGCCACCAAATTCCCAAAGATGCGCGCGTCGCCGTCGGCCACCAGCCCCGAAATGACGTCGCACCGCACGGCCGCGCGGATGACGCCCAGCTGCTCCCTCGATTGGGTGGGCAGATCCTCGACGGTAAACTGCTTCCAGTCGTACGTGAGCGGGTTGATTCCCGTACAGCGCAGGTAGGCACCAGGGACGCCGTTGGTCAGCGGGACCGCGCGGGGGTCCACGTAGCCCTTGACGGCGGTCTGGGTGGGCACCGTCGAGCCGTCGGGCTGGCCGGTGGAAGACACCAGGCTGGTGGAGGCCGAGACTTCCCGCATCGTCACGCCCTGCGCCACGCCCTCGCGAATGAACGGGCCCAGGGTCGAGATGCGCGACAGGTCAAAGTTCTTGGCGTCCAGTTTGACCGAGCCGGTGGCCTGGTTCACGCTGAAGAAGTCGCCAATCTTCTGGTTGCCCAGGTGGTCGGAGGACGTGAAAAAGACCTTGGCGGGCGCGGTGCGGACGATTTCGAACGTTGAATCCGGGACGCCGCCGTACTCGGGCAGCGAGTTGTAGGTGCACCCGCGCGCGTCGTCGCCCACGTACTCGAACACGTGGCCACCGGTACTGATATACGAGGTCTGGAAGAACTCGACCTCGTGGGCCACGTCGATGTAGGGGGGCGCGCCCTCGGAGCCGCCAAAGGCCACGTCGTAGGTATTGGGCATGCCGGCCACCGCGGAGGCGCCGCTCACGGTATAAAACCGGCCGTGGACGCGCACGATGGACAGCGCGTCGGGCTTGCGGTTGTTGGCGAAGCGCAGGGGGGTGCCGCCGGTGATGGTCACGCGCACCTTGGACACGCCGGTCAGGGTGGCGGTGGCCTCCGCGCGGACCAACGCGCTGGTGTTCTCGGTCCAGTTGGGGGGCGGGGCGATGGTGACCTCGGGGGGGAAGCGGTAGCCCCGGCCCCGGAAGGCGGGTACCAGGAAGAGGTCGGTCAGCGTGCTGTCGGCCAGGGCGGTGACCGTGGCCTCGGCCTGCTGCTGGTCCGGGTTGGGCGTGCCGTTGCCCCACGGCGGCGCGATCGTCACCTCCGGGTCGTCCGTGTACCCCTTGCCCCGCAGCTCGGTGGACTTGAACTGCAGCTCAGCCACGGGGCTCGAATAGCCCACGCCGGGGACGTACTTGAACTCGTCAAACTGGGTGTCGGTCCACTCGGACGGCAGGGCCTGGACTTGGCCCACCAGGTAGGGCTCCCGGTAGTACCCGCGCGCCACCAGCCCCCGCCGCCCGAAGTCGGTCACCGAGTTACTGAAGTTGGCGAAGCTGCCGCTGATACTGAGGGCGTGGATGTTACAAAAGGTCCCAAAGGTTGATACGAACTGGGCGTAGGCGAGATTCGTCAACAAAAATCCAATACCGCCCTGGTTGACTTGGGTGAATGCGTCCACCACAAACGACCGGAGCGGCGAAAATGGGTGGCAGCAGCGACCGTCAATACGGATACCGCCGCCCGCGCCCGAATTGTCCAGGATACGGCGGCCCTTGCCCGGCTGCGATGGCTTGGTGGGGTCGTACCCCGGGCCGTTGTCGACGTTGTAGATGTTGGCGGGGTTCCAGGGCAGGGGCCAGGTCACCGGGACTTTCTCGCCGCTGGTGTCCCACGGCCCCGACAAGTTCGTGCAGTTCTGGACGTAGGGCGAGCCCACGATGACCGGGCGGAGACCTTCCGGCGGGGTGATGGAGATGACCGGCGGGTCCGCGTACCCGTAGTCGTCAATGTAGCCGCTGCCTTGATGCAGGAGGCGCACGCTGACCAGGCGGCCCAGCGCGTCCACGTTGCGGGTGGTGAGGGAATCGTACAGCGGCACTGCGAGCTCCGCGTAGTCGTCGCCCATGATGGCCTGGATGATAGCCTGGCGCCCTCCCAGCGCCGTGGGAGCCGCCACCTCGACCCGGGCCGCGCCGCCGTACCCCCGCCCGCGCGCCAGGCTCCATTCTTCCGCCACGGTCCCGGCGATGCTGGCGGTCGCGGTCGCGGCCACCCCGCCCGGGGCCACGTCGCCCGTGAAGGAGACCAGGGGCACGTCGTCGTAGCCGCTGCCGGGCTCAACCAGCTCCAGGCGGACCACGCGGCCCCGGCGGTCGATCCACGCCCGCGCCTGGGCCCCGCTCCCGCTGGCGCCTGGGCCCGGGGTGATGCTCACGGTCGGCGCGGTCACGTAGCCCCGCCCCGGGTTGGTGATGGTCAGGCGCTGAATTGTCGTGAACGTGCGCGGCTGGAGGGTCACCCCGGTGATCGCGCCGCCCTCTGCGGAAATCGTGGCGGTGGCCAGCGCGCGCTCGTCGGGCTCGCTCCCGTCCGCTCGCAGAATCGTGATGGCCGGGGCGCTCGAGTAGCCGGCGCCGGGGTCCACGATCTCGAAATCGGCCACCACGGTGTTGGGCAGCGCGGGGCCATCGCTGACCGCGTCCGGCAGCTGGACGTCCAGAAACTCGATGCTGCCGAGCTTGAACGTCGTGGAATCCTGGGTTTGCAGCAGCACGAGTCGGTAGGTCGCGTAGCCGGTCAGCGCGGCCGTGGGGTAGGTCTGGGTGGTCTCGTCGCCGCCGGTGTCGTCAAACACTTGGGTGACTTGGGTCTGGAGGCGCAGGCTCGCGGGCACCGGCGCGTTGCGGATGATGGATTCCAGGAGCTGTCCGATCCGCAGAATCGCGTCGGCCGTGGGCTGCTCGGTGCCTTGCGTCAAAATGCTGCGGGTGCCACTGTAGTACAGCCCGGCGGCTTCCAGGGTGCGCGTGATCCCGCCGGCCCGCAGGTCCCCGGCGATCGCGGTCGCAATGTACCCGACGTCGCGCTGGCAGCTGGCCTGGGCCGTTTCGGACAGCGTCGGCACTTCGGACGACACCCACGCCATGATCTCCGCCTTGAGGAAGTCGATGTTGGCGGTGACGGCGGCGGCGGCCCGGGTGTGGCCCCCCGAATTCTGGATGGCGGCCGCGGGAAAGGCCCCCGTCAGGGACAGAATGCGGTTGGCCAGGCCCTCGATCAGCCCGGTCGCGCGACTCACGGCAATCTCGGTTTCTGTGGTCGAGGCCGCCACCACGCTGGGCACCTCGTCGTCCCGGGTGTCGAGAACTTCCCACGCGGCGCTCGGGGTCTGGCGGGCCTCCAGCCTCCATTTTTTGAGGTTGGTCTGCTTCAAGCGGTAGGCCACGTACATGACCGGGCCGGGGAGGTCCAGCTGGATGGTCACGTCGGCGGCGTCCTGGGTCCCGTTGAAGTTCTTGTAGGCCAGCAGACTCTCGTACCGCGTGGTCGCGTTCTTGTCAAAGACGTTTTTGGGGGCGGTCTCGGCGTCCGCGCGCGCGATGATGCGGTCCCGCAGCTCCTCGATCGCCTGGGCGGTGGACTCGATCTGGTTGCTCGCGGCCAGGATGCTGGCGCCGCTGCCGTCAAAGTACTTGAGCGCGTACTCGCGGGTGCGCAGGGACGAGCCGTTGCGCAAATCAAACTCCAAGGCGTCCAGAATGAAGCCCACGTCGCGCCGGCACCGGGCCTTGTGGTCCTCCGACAAGCTGATGGTGCGGTCCACAAAGGCCATGACGTCGTCCTGCAGGAGCCGCCGGGTCTCGACGATGACCCGGACGATGCGCGCGCACCCCGCTCCGTTTTCGAGTGACATGGCCGGGGGGTCAAACTCGGCCAGCACGTCGCCGCGGATGATGGCCACGAAGCCGTTGAGCAGGGCTTGCACGCGCAGGTAGGCCTCGGCCATGCTGGACGCGCTGGGGACGTCGCCCTCGGTCCCGCTGAAGCCGAACAGTTCCTGGGGGACAACCTGCTGGAGCGGCGGGTCCACCATGGTTTCGATCCCGGCGGCCTTCGCCCTGGCCCCCAAAAAGCGAATCGCGTCGGCGGTGGGCTCGCGCTGCTCGGGCGGCAGAATGCTCGCGGCCCCGTTGTAGTAGGCCACCGCCGCCGCCAGCGAGTTGACCGCGCGGCCCGTGGTCAGATCCAGGGCCACCGCCTCCACGAGGTAGCCCACGTCGCGCTCGCACAGGGCTTTTTGCTCGGGCGTCAGGGTGTTGGCGATCGGGTTGCCGACCGGGTTCTGGGTGATCCACACCATCATCTCGGCCTTGAAGAACGCCAGGTTGCCGCGCAGGAGGGCCGCCGCCCGCGTGTGGCCCCCCGCGTTGGCGGTCGCGGCCTGCGGGAAGGGCTCGCCGGGGGACTCTTGGACCACGCCGGCAATGCCATCGAACAAGGCCTCGATGATGTCGGCGACGGTGGCCGCGGAGGCCGCGTTCGTGGTCGGTGGCTGTTGCTCCAGGTAGTAGCCGGTGGGGGCTTGTGGCGAATAGATGACCGGGACTCGGCGCTGCTGGGACGGCGTCGGATTCACCGGCACATTGGGCGGCTGGATGCGGCCTTCCGAGGTGACCTCCACCTGCGCCAGCGAGCACGGAAATGCCACGCAGAAGCCCGGGCTGCGCAAGTCGACGAACCGCAGCTGCGAAAAGTAGGTCATGTTGGCGGCATGAAAAAAGTCGATCTGCGGGTTGGCCGCCGTCAGGATGGTGTTCCTCAAAGAATCGCCGATGATCGCGACGTTGTTGCCCACGTAAATGGGGTTGTCCTCCACGTACACGCCCGCCTCCACCCAGATGACCGTGCCGCTCACGGCTCTGGAGGCGGCTTTTTTGACGGTCCGAAACGCCTGGTCGCGCGACGTGCCCAGATTGCCGTCGTGACCTTTGGTGGACACATACAGTCGGCGTTCCGAACTTGCAAACGCCGCCAGTCGGGCTTCCAGGGACGGGTTGGTCTTGTGCTCAAACCCAGAAATGCCGGTGCCGTCGCCGTGCAGGCTGCCCACCACAAACGCGTTGCCGTCCACCACCAGGCCGGTCACCACGTCCGCGCGCATGCCCACGCGCCCGCTCAGGACCGAGCCCGACCCGCTGCTGGGCAGGTTGATCTTGGAGGCGGTCAGCTCCGTCGCGGTCAGGGTCCCCGTCGCCAGGGTCTGGATGGCGCCGCTGTCGGCCTGGATCGTGCCCGTCTGGACCGTGCTCGCGCTCAGGTTGCCCGTGAACGTCGGGGCCGCAATGCCTTCTGCCACACGGGTGACACGCACGCCGTCCACCTCGACGCCCGCCGAGGCCCGCACGATGGTCACGTTGGCCGACACGCCCTCCACGTTGCCCTGCAGGTTGCCCACCACCAGCGGCACCGTGATGGATCCCGCGGACCCCGTCATGCTGCCCACCGTCAGGGACCCCGCGACGCCCAGGGACCCGCTGATCTGGGCGTCGGTCGCCGCGATGGTGGTCGTCTGGATGGTATTGGCCACAATGTTCGAATAGGCGACGTTGGCCACCAGGCGTTCGACCTGGACATTGGCGGTGTGGATGTTGCCGTTTTGGGCGGTGATTGTGGTCGTCGGCCCCAGCCGGACCTGCTGGACGTTCGCCTCAAATCCGACCAGATTGCCGAAATGCGTGCCTTGGGTGTTGGCCACCAGGGTGCCGCCGGCCGTCGTGATCGGCACGCCCCCCACAATCAGGTGGTCCACGTTGGCCTCATACCCTTCCAAGTTGCCCTTGACGTTGCCGAAAATCGCGCCGGTCGAGCTTCCGACATTCAGCGTCCCAATGGTCGCGCTGGTGGCCGTCAGGGTCTCGATGCCCGCCGTCTGGATCCCCGCCGTCTGGATGGTCGCGGTCTCCAGGGCGGTGATCTCCTCGGCCTGCACGCCCTCCGCGACCACGTTGCCCACAAACGCGCCGGTCGCCAGGAAATACGGCGCGCTCAGACTCCCATCGCGCAAGGAATCAAAGTTGCGCAAGTAGTAACTCATCCGACCTGCTCTCTCCGGAGAAAAAAAGTGGACTGTCGTCGCACGAACGTCGCACGAACGTGGACTGTCGCGTGGACTGTCCGCAGCACGAACGTCGCACGAACGTGGACCGGACACATGGCCTGCGTGACGGATATCCACGACCGCGCGTTGATTTCATGACACGCGTGAGGTCGGGGGTTCGATTCCTCGAATTGTTAAAAAAACATTGGCGACACCCCAATGTGGATGGTCTCCCTGGGCGTCTGCGCGCTGGTCGTGCTGTGCGTCTCGTTGCTCATGCTCAACGTTGTCATGCACGTTGGCGAGACCGACGCCGGCCGGCGCCAGGGTATTGCCAATTACGTTCGCGGCAAGACCGTCGAGCAGGCCATGGCGATGCTTGCCGCGGACGGGACCGAGGTCGCGCGCGTCCCCAAAGGCACTCTGTACACCCCAACCGGCCCCAACTACGCGGTCGTCTTCTACGGTGCGCCCCAGGATCCCGCCACCGATTTTGATATCGCCTGGCGGCGCTGACAATCGTCTGGCGTGATTCGATTACATGTGTGAACTGTGATTTTTTGACACACGCGAGGTCTGCGGTTCGATTCGCATTCAGGCCGCGTTCGCAAAGGTCCAGTAGGCCGGCGTGCTTCCCAGGGTGACGCCGTAGCTGCTCTCGGTGCTCGGGACAATGTACTTTTTGCTCTTGGCGGCTTGGATCGAGCATCCCTCGCTCGCGGATTTACAGGCAATCAACCACGCGGGTTTCTTGCCCTTTTTCCCGCCGGGCAGGTTGCGGTTGGGCTGGACCATATCCTTGCCGTCGTCGGCGATGAACGACAACCACTTGTCGTTGCCGTCGCAATTCACCGACATCGAGTACCCCTTGTCGACCTTGTCCAGTTGAAAGACGCCGGTGCCCGGGTACGCAATGTCGCAAATGCGGGTTTCATCCTTTGCGTTCGCGTCGACTTTGTGGCCCAGCGTCTTGCCCCCGCTGGCAATGGTGA
>JACCDX010032509.1_pt1 | contig 24709 bp, 29 predicted proteins | sample 7449681 | NCBI WGS metagenome assembly JACCDX01 (sample SAMN15323450, study PRJNA562643) | freshwater metagenome | isolation source: river surface water | place: USA:Blue River Watershed | collected 2017-08-18
TAAGGCATAATACGGATCGCTGGAAACGTGACCGAGAGGCCGAAGGTGCTCCCCTGCTAAGGGAGTATGGGGTGTAGAGCCCCATCGAGGGTTCGAATCCCTCCGTTTCCGCCAGTAACTTACCCTAAGTAATTGATTTACTTAGGGTTTTTTTATTTTTACTCATTGAAAGATACACTAAAAGATACACTTTAAAAGAGTCTTTTTGTAAAAAAAATAGACATAAATGACTATTTTATCTGGATAAAAATCTTAGAGCAAGATCTAAACTGCGGTTCCACCCAAGGCTAGCTCAGTAGAAAACGTTACTTTGTTTTGATGCATCTGTTTTATTGCGCAGCAAAACCCAAGACATAAAAAAGTATGAACCATGCCTGCATGAAAGTTTGTTAACTAAAAAAAACGGTATTCATACAAAAAAGAGATAGTAGTAAACAGAAGAAGAAAAAAAGTACTGAATTGAAACAAATATAAAATGAGCAACAAAGTACTAATTAAAATTGATGTCAAATTAGTTGATAAAAAAAATTAACTAAGGGAATAAACCACTTTGCAATAATTGTCTAACATATCAAAATATTAAGAAATGCATATAAATTAGAGTTGCTCAAAAAAATGAAAGTTAAGAGGTTTCAATGAGCTATAAATCAGGAACTATAGCAAGTCATTGCGAAAAAATGAGGAAAAAAGGTGTATCGGAAGGTGGTGCACTTAGACCTGATTCGGCATCAGAAACTCCCGATCTACATGAAATTCATGTCATCACATTGGCAAAGCAGTATATCGAGCAAGAGAACTCAGAAAAAACTGATACTTTTGTGAAAGTAGAGCGAAATCTTCAGGATTTAAATCAAAAAATTGATGTTGTTGATGCTTCTTGTAATAACCTATTAGAGCATGATTTACTCGATGGTGCATTTCAAAGTGCTTTGGTGAAAACAGAAAATAATCTTGTAAGCACATGTGCCAAAGAGTTGGAGACAAAGGCTGTTCTTACTAGTTTTAAGATAAGAAATGAAATAAGTGAACCTGCGCAGTATCCTGCCGATATACTTTTTCATTTTTCTTTGATTATTTTATTCATAGCTATTGAAACAGCCGCAAATGCATTTTTTTACCAGGGAGCTAGCGGGTGGGTCGGTGGAGCAGTAATCGCATTGTCAGTCTCAGTTGTGAACATGTGTTTAGCGGCTGGCTTGGGAGCTCAATTTAGATATGTGAATTTGCCCGAAATAAAAAATAAAATCATTGGGTATTCAGGCATCGGCTTGTTTATTGGATTGGCGATAGCACTAAACTTAATATTTTCAACATTTAGGATTCAGTACCAGCTGTTGCAGGAAAAGGTAATAAACAGTGGATTACCTGATGCAACATCTTCAATGCTTGTTGAAGCATTTAAAACTGCATTCATGGATGCATTCGGAGTATTTATACTAAAATTTCCTGAAATAGATGTTGAGAGTTTTATTCTTTTCTTTGTAGGTTTATTATGTAGCATACTTGCATTCTGGAAGGGATACACGCATGATGATAAATATCCTGGTTATGGAAGGTTGGATAGGCTATACAAATCTGCAGAAAATCAATTTCTAGAAGCTAAGAATAAGGCATTTGAAGATGCAATGGCAAAAGTAGGTGAAGTTGAAAATGATGTTGAAGAATTGAAAAAATCATTAATTGCTGCTCAGAGAAGCGGGGCAGCATTAAAAGCAGAAATACAAAGTGCACAGTACTTATATGAAGGTAACACTAAGAAAATTCAAAATGAACTAAATTTAGTAATTGAGGCTTATCGCGGGGCAAATAAAGCTACAAGGACAACAGCAGCTCCTAATTATTTTAATGTTGAAGTAAATATTATTCCTTTAGATGATAAAACTCAATTGGAGTCATTATTAAGTAGAATTGAGAATTTCACTGAGCGATCTAGAATTGTTGCGGATGAGAAAGTCCCGTTACTTGGAAACAGGCTGCATGAAATAAGGGGTAGAATCAACCAATTGGTGCAAAAAGCATTTCAGGATTACTTAAAAATAATAGTGGATAAAGCTACTATAGCCCTAAGAGCTCACGGACAGGTACAAAGAGAATATCTATGAGCAAAAGAAAACAGGCTTACTTGATAATTGCTTGCTCTTTGGCATTCATTATTCTGATAATCTCGGCTAAGTTTTTTTTGGTGAAGCCAGAGTCATGTAATCAAAAAATAGATTCAAAAACCGTAATATTAATTGATCACAGCGAAGACGTTGCTACGCAGACAATTGCTGAAATCGTCAATAGATCTATGGAATTCATCGAGAGTTCTAGTGTGAAAGAAGGAGAGTTAATCTCAATTTTTGCGATTACTCAAGAATCAAAAAAGAATCTGAAACCAATATTTGAAGGATGTAAATTACGCTCTGAAGGAAACCAAGCGATTGAAAATGTAAAAAAAGTAAAACGTGACTTTCTAACCTTTAAAAAGAACTTGGAAAAAGAGTTGTCTGTTCCAATAGGTGGATCAAACGAGTCACCAATTGCACAGGCATTAACTGATTTGTCTTTAGATCATAGAAGGTTCAAGTCTGCAAGCAATACAAACTTAATAATATTCTCGGATATGATGGAGAATACTAATAGCCCTAAATTTACTTTATATGGATGTGCATCTGGAAAAGATGCAATTGCAAACTATACGAAAATTAAGTCCGGCTCTCAAGTTAGACCGAAATTTGAAAACGTAGAAGTGAAAATAAATTTAATTCCAAGAAAAGGTTTATCAAAAGAAGTCGTTTCATGTAGAGATATGTACTGGAATTGGTTCTTTGGTGATACGACATGCAAGTCAAATTCTTGCGTGGAACCTAAATATCTTCCAGGTTAATTATGCATAAGTCTTTTCTACCGTTATTTTGTGTTTCTCTGATTGGGGTATTGCTATCTAGTTTTGTCACGCATGGAGAATCTAGTTGGCATTGGACAGGCTTAATTGCTGGAGTTATACCATTAGCCGTATACCACATAATACTTTCTAGAGGGAGTCTGTTAAATCAAGCTGAAATTGATAGTATCTATTATTTTGGATTCTTAGTTACTGTTGTTACTCTTGTATCTACGGCAATATCTATTGGATTGGCTGATCAATTGCCTAAAATTCAGTGGATACTATTGCAGTTTGGACTTGGTCTAATTGCGACAGGTTACGCTTTGTTTGCAAGAATTAGCCTAATGACTAAGTCATCTAGCTTAGTAGAAATGGATGTTGTTGAATCAACAAAAAAACTAGTTGGATCTATATCTGAGGTTTCTGGTGAGTTTGATCGTGCAGGACATGAGGTAACTGCATTTGTGGAACTTCTTAATGAACGATTAGATAGACTTGTGAAGAATCAAGAAGAAAGGCTTTTGCAAAGTGTGGAATTTGCAATAGAAGCGCACAGAAAATCAGTAAATGAGTTGGTCAATAACTCATTAGAAAAGTGCACACTGTCTATTGATTCGGCAACTACAAAATTTTCGAACTCAATATCATTAGTAATAGAAGAGGTTGGAAGAATACAGGCTGAAGCTCAAGCAATTAGTTTTGACGCAGCTGGCGAGAAATTAATTGAGTTTTCTGATCAAGTAGAGAAAACGTTAGAATCTGTTATTAATAAAACTGCACAAGTTGGAAGTGATGCTAGCAATGCAATCAATGAACTTACAACAACTACAAGAAAAGTGCAAAAATTGGCATCTGATATTTCAGGTAAGTTAAATAAAATTAGTGAGCTAGAGAATACTCTTCAAGCATTTGAAAGTATTAACAATGCGATTAATCAATTCGGGAATTCAATAGCCTTTGGATCTAAAGAGGTAGAGAATCTAGGAATTAAGGCTAATGAAACGACAGATAAAATAAGCTCAAAAATAGTAAATCCTATTGATAGGATTGAATTAGCGATTAAAAAAATAGTAGATGATCTACCTCTGAGTAGTAGTGAGCTGCTTAAAGAGATTAACAAATTAAAAGTAGCCGCCACCGAACTAAATAATTCGATGAATAATAACATTGCTGGTCTTAATAAAGCTGGTGATGCATTCAAGTTAATAAGTGAATTTTCACGTGATATTTCGGGGTTGGGTGATAAAGCAAAATTAACAGCTACAGAAATGGCTCAGTTGTTAGGGGTTGTTGCAAAGTTAAGAGATAGTATGGGTGATGTGAGTCACAAGATGAATCTTGCTGGTGCGTCTGCATTTGATGCAAATGGAAACGAAGTCAGGTGATTTATGCGCCAGACGGAACATGTTTTATATATAACCCTAATTGATTTTTTGCTACAGTTACTTTTTTTGGGTTTAGTACTTTCAGTAATTTACTATGCTTCCCAGCCTGATACTAATCAGTTAGATGAAATGCGTGCGGATGCTAGGCAAGCAAGCCAGTTAAAAAAATTAACTGGAATTTCTAATTTTACAGAATTAACGGATGAATTAACAAGGTTGGGTCCTTTGCGAGAAGCTAGGAGAGATCTTGAAGAATACAGAAAAATAAGTGACACTGTAAAGAAAATAGGTGGTGTTGAATCTGTAAGCAAAGTATTAACGAGTCACGTATCAAAAATTGGTCAAGGTAGACCTTCTTGCCTTGAAAATGGTGCGAAGCTAACTACCTTTGATGCATTTGTTGATAGGATAGAGCACAGAGGAAAAATTTCATCGGAATTCATAAAAATATTGAATGAAAATAATATTGATTCTGAAAAGATAACGAGCATGTCTTTAGATGAATTTAAAATAATTTTTTCAACTATTGATTCCTCTAGTAGAAAAAAAGAGTGCATTTATAACGTCAATCTTATAGAGCATTCTTACAATACCAAGCCGCGAGATGCAGTACGAGCAATTTTTTCGCCGAATATTACTAAAGCTCCTGATGCCAAGTAGAAATAATTAAAGTATTAAATGAATAGTAATGCACGTATTTTCGTGAAAATTTGGCTATTTGTTATTGAATAAAATCAAGACTTGCACCGATCTTATAACAATAGTGAAAATGTATGAGAAGCAAATAGTATGAAGTAAATTTATTTTTCGTCAATGTGATTTCCTAAACTTATAGTCGACTCTCTTCTGCTGTAACTCAGCATCATCACGTGCAATACGTAAATCATCCTCAGTGGGCGTAACTAAATTGCCTTGCCTAACAATCATTGCAGCTAGACGCTTTTGAACAATTCTCCGTTTAACCTGATCAGGTATAGCTTTGGGTGGGCTAACTTGCTTGACTCTTCTTTTTACCCCTGAGAGCTGCGAATTCTGGATATGAGCGCATTGGGGGGCTTGGTTAGCACACTGATTGTTTGGGGGCGCTACAAGCTGTTCTAGCTGGATCTGCTCAGCTGCAGGGGGCATGTGCTTGATTTCAGAAATGCTGAGAACGTTCTCGTTGCCGAAAATTTTTCTAAGTAATGCACGTGCCTGTTGTTGATCTGCAGCTGAGACAGTTGTCTTACAAACAAGTCTGGAGCCTCCCTTAACGATGAGTATTAATGCTCCAAAGTCTTTTAGTTTATTGAATTCGTAGAAGCGCATATGAGTATTTATCGTTGAAGTAAAATGCCCTAGAATGTTCAGAACTTTACTTGAGGAATTAACTATGGCACGTACATCTACTGCTACATCTCAAATTGCCAAGCTGCAAAAGCAACTTGCTTTGTTGCAAAAAAAAGAAGCAGACAAGAGCAAAGCCAAGCAAGCAAAAGCACTTGCTTCAATCGTGAAGTTGGCAAAAGATGCTGGCTTGACAGCTGACGATGTAATTGGGGCGCTTAAGTCGAATAAAGCACCCGCAAAGAAGCGGACTGCAGCAAAGAAGTCTGCCAATGCGGGTAAGTCGGTTGCTCCCAAGTACCGCAACCCTTCGAATCAAGCAGAAACGTGGACTGGTCGCGGCAAGATGCCCAAGTGGTGCGCTGATATGAAAGCTGCTGGAACGCTGGAAAGTGCATTGATCGCTAGCTAAGCCTAAATAGCTGTTCCTAATAGAACAAAGCCCACGATGTAAGAGTCGTGGGCTTTCTAATTTACAGATATGTTTCTTAGCTTGATTAAAAGAAATCAAGTTATATATTCCAAATCGTATTCCAAATTCTTTGACTTGCATTGAGGACAAAAGAGCATTTCATCTCGCTCAAATTTTCCACCGCACTCGCAAGTCATACTTTCCTTATACTGATTAGCCCTACCACGTCCACCACCAGTCAACGTTTTTACTATTCCACACGATTGACATTGGTGTCCCGAATAGCTTGCATCAATACCATGTATAAAAGAAGTTACTGACTCAGTATGGTTGCATTCAGCGCAGTGAATCTTACCGCTACCGCCAATCCTATCAAACCAAAGTCCCGTTGATTTGCGCTCCATTTCTTTTTCTACTTCTTTCCTTATTCTTTCCTCTTTGAAAACTCCCCATATAAAAATAATCCATAGCAATACCATTGATCCGTATAGTAATACCTGCAGAAGCATAATTTTTTTCTTAGACGGTGCTTCCCGTTCATTTATCTCATTCAACAATGGTGAACCTTTGACACGCTTCACCTCTTCAGAAACGAATTTACCGGCAGGTCCAAATACCACTAGTAGGATTCCTATGCATAGGTAAATGAGTACAGAAATCACTATAAGATTTTTGAATTCAATCATTGCTTAACGCCTGGTTTCATTTATATTAAAAATTACAATCATAAAGCTCTATAACGAACCAAAGCACACACTTTGTCGTTAATTAGTGATTGCAAGAGTTTGTATAGGGTTGGCGAGTATTCAGGATCAACCTTAGCCAGCAACTCCGCTGCCTTCTTAAATTCACCAAGTTGTCGGTAAAGTTCAGATGACATGAAAATACGATTTTCAGAATCACTTTCAGCCAATAAGCTAAGTAATGCTGAAATGTTGGATCTTTGCTCATCAGTTAATTTGAACACAGGGAAAGTGATTTTTCGTGTGTTGGATGTAGTCAATGATTTTTCGGTGCCCAAAAGTTTCATTAATTTAACTTTGACTATATTTTTCCAACGATTACTTGCCTCAAAATCCTCATCTTCCTTCGCCCGATGCTCTCTGTACTTTTCCCTGTATGTATGATTCAATTCCTGCCAGTAATCCAATCTTGCTGCAATTTCAACCTCTTTGGATTTGGCATTTGAAATTGCATTCGGCAAGTCTGATGCTTGAACCTTTTGAGCTAACGGTACATCAGTAGACTCAACCTCACCAACTGGCACTAGTTCTCGCTGTAAATAGTATCTACCGCACTGGCATTTCCTTAACCCATGATCGTTGGGCATTAAAGATTGCTCACGATAACCGTCAGTCCAGAATGCAGATGCCATGAAGTTCATGGACGAATAACGAGGCGCGCTGTAGGTTGCTCCACAGCATGGCGTTATTTTTATGTATCTTCCAGAAATACTTGTCATTACAAAGATGGCAACTTAAGCGTGAGTTCAATCTTAACTGCCATCTCCGTAAATGTCACCTCTTAAAACGAGCGCGGACAGACTGGCTGACCAGTTCAATCTGACCATCCAGTTCGCCAGATAAGACAGCTGTATCTAGCTTCTTGAGTGCCTCAATGAGATCGTCTGCGTTAGACACCTCTACAGCGTTCTTACCTTTAGCCAGATCTATCACCTTGTTCCCATAGAACAACTGCACAGCGACTTTCTTGGTATCGGCATTAGTGAACCACCAAGTCTTTACTCGCTTGTTCACTTCGATCAATGAAGTTACCCCGGTGCTGATGTCTGTCACTTTTTTGATTCGTTTTTGACTGAACGTCTCGCCACGACTCAGTGCTTCTGCCATAGCAATTTGCAACTTTAACTTCTCATTGAGTTTGTTGCGACGGAATTGAACTGGATCAACTGTGTTCTGTCGCTTTGCGTTGACAAGTTTCAGAGAAGAAATAATGTTACTCATGAATTACTCCGTTTAATGTTGAAGACGAGATTAATTCTTTTCCCGATTGCCACAAATTCCTATCCGAAAGCTGTCAAAAATATTCGGTTTTTTTATTGTTTTAATTGGTTAGGCATAAATACATGAATGACTCTCTTTGAAATACGCCAAATCATTCAGAAATCAGAGCTTAATCGTCCAAACTGTAGAACTGAGACGAGGCAGTTCTTATGTACTCTCGCAAGTGACTATCAAGTCGCACTGACACTTACGCTGAATCAAAAATGGTTTGATAAATGTGGATTGATGAGAGTGGAGCACTACTTAAAAAAAGAGGATATTCCATACATATACGCCCGTTTCCAGCATCAACTCAACAAATTGATTTGGAAGAACAGATACACCCGCTTTGGTGAATCTGTGAAGATGCTCAGAGCGTGGGAAGATGGACATGGGTCGAAGCGCATTCATTTACATGCTGCTTTAGGAAATTTTCCCACTGATTTCAAACTCAATACCTTACCTTCATTAGTAGAGAAGGCGTCTCGGCAGTGCTTTGAGATAGACCACCAACACAAAGAAGAAATTTGTGACAGTGGATGGGGTGAGTACATCACGAAGGAAGTTGGTAAGAAAGACACAGACAAGATTCTGTGGTGACTACCATAACTGCGTTATTGACCGTGATTCGTAGTCGTGTACGAATCGCATTTTGTCTGTCTCTCGCAGCTAACGAGAAGAGTCGCGCGACTCTTTAATAGCGTAGCCTTGTCTAATATTTATATTATCTAGGTGTTGGCAACAGTATGGAAAAGAAATGCAATAGCACTTGTAGTTGGCTCGTTGCTTTGATGATGTGGCGAATATTTATTATTTGACAGGTGCGCGCTTAATGGCTCCATGAACTTGCTCCAGCCCCATTTCATTTTAAATATTTCGATGATTTTAAGAAATCTTCAATGCAATTTGGTATGGTGGTTTGGAATGCACGTGCTTTCGCATCACATTTTTTATGATGAGTTGCATAAAAAGAAACGAGTTCCTCGTGATTTATGTTGTAAGTGGTACTGGTTTTCCTAAACCACAATTCCTCGTTGATGCGGTCAAATCCATGAATTCCCCATCTTTTCTTTTCAAATGGTGTTAACTCAATGGCATCCCAGTAAGGAGTTTGAATAATTACATCAGTAAGTTGCCAACTAATCCCCATAGCATGAATGTATTTTGAAATTGCATCATTGTCGATTTTGATATCCTTCTCCAGTTTTTCAATAGGATAATCGTCATCAAAGGATGTACGATGCACTTTTATTGTGCCATATGCCATTCTAATGGTGCCGCCAATTAGTATATATATACAAGCACTTCGGCAACTTGATTTCGGCGCAACGTAAGTATTTAAATTTCTTTCTCTAATGATCCTTCCAATTTTCATCGCTTCATCAGGATTTCCACCTCCTGTATTGAGCGAAATAGTCGCTAGATAGATTTTGTACCCGTCTCTTTCTAGTGAGAATAATTCATTTGAAAATTCTTGCGATTCGTTGTGGAGAATGCGATTGTGTATACCAATTGATGCTGTCATTGTCCGTGCATTTCGTTCAACAACAATTTCAGCAAATGCAAATTTGCATGAAATCACAAGCGATAGCATCCAGAATATTTTAGGCATGTCTACTCCAATCAGCGAAATGCTTTAATTACATTGTGCATCATATCTATGAATACTGGGGTGGTATCCATTAGGTTTCCTTGTCGATATTATTAAATAAATTCCCATCGTCATCCTTTCGTTGCGTACGTTCTGATAAGATATATTTAGTAGACTTTGGATATATCCAAATAGAGTACCCATTCTGCCTATCCCGTAACAATCTCTTAAACGCTTTAAGCAAAACACGTTGACGCTGAGCATGAATTTCTGGATTGTTGAATTGGAAAGCGGCATCTTCAGATGTTGTGCGCCAAATATAACCACAACGATTACAGACACATTTATATGACCGTTTACCTACTTTCCCAACTACTTTATATCCAAAGTTCAATAAGTCACTATCAATATTAAGAGATCCGTTACGCCACGCTTTTCTACACAAAATGCAAGTTGTCAAACTAGCTCTCCTCGTTCATCACGATTATCAAATCTGATGATCAAATTAAAAAGGTGACCTCAATTAAAATAGCAACGAAAGCAGGGGTTAGTCAAGCCGAAAAATGAATTGTTTTTATTATTGATGGATGGGTGATAGGCGTAGGCTATTTGTAGTTTTCAGGATATAAGGGAACTATCTCTGGCGACGAGTAGTAATGATGATCTATTGCAGCAAGTGTCGCGAGATAGAAAAAACATTTGTTCTTAAACGAAGAAGGTACTACTATTCGTCGAGAAACATTGTTGTACTTCAGCACATGAGAAGGGGCTCCTCTGCGTGTGCTTGAATTGTGGTTATACATGGTGTAGGCTAGCTGATGAGGCTTCAATGAGGTCGAGGGCACGAGAGAGATTCATTGCTGCTCCAATTTCTTTTTGCAAATAAAAATAGTGACCTTCTGAGAAAAATTCGATGATTAGTTTTGAATTAACAAAAGCAATCAGCCGCGAACATGTGGTTTCACTAATAGTGATATTTATATTATTGTTTGGATCTGCTGGGTTTTCATGGGCGGCATGGACCATTGCAATTGCTGGGATCATTGCACCCCTATTATTGTTGATGCTTTTCCTCGGGATTGAGTTGGCGAATCATTATATGGGATTGAGTGTTGAGTTGTCAGTTGCCTTTATTTTATTGATATTTTACTTATGGCTGAAATCGAAGATTGAATATCCAATTACTGCCGAACTTAATAACGAAGAATACATAAGATATGTTGAATTGCAGAATAATGCCCTGACTACTTTAAAAGGTATGGAGGGCAGAAATGAAGCGATGACTCACTGGATAGGTGACGGGATTCCTCTAGAGGTCCCCAATAAAATATCTGTATTCAGGCAAAGTGTTAACCGATTAAAATATGACGCAATAATTGTTAAAAATTACATTGCAGATTTAATTAGTTATATAAGATGGGAGTTTGGATCTGGCGGCACCTCGGGTTACTATAAGAAACACTGCGGGAAAAATTTACATATATCAAAAGATATGAGTGATGATGATGTCTGTAGAATAGTCGAAAAATTTATTGATGAAGTTGAAACGGTTCGGGGTTTTAAATTTACTTATCTACTATTCATGGTTTCCTACATTGCGCTTTGGGTAGTCATATTCGATTTCCTGCATATTAATTTCTACATACATTGCATGACTGCGATTGCATGCTTGTTTGTGCTAGTGGCTCTTTATCGCCGCTTTTTGAGGCGCTATGCATTTTCAGCAAACTCAAACTATAATAATTTTCTGATTATAGTCAATGAAATTCATCGTCGAAAATTGTTGTTGGGTGTGGGCTGGAGCTCAAAGTCTGAAAGACTTTTAAGTAATTCTAATAGAAAAATCGTTGTCGGACTATTCTCAAAAGATGAATCCGAGGTGGAGGAAGGATTTTTACTGTTTGATCATGATCAAGGATATATCATACTAATGGAAGATATGGGATTTGAGGCTTTTCATACACTTTACTCGGTTATTAAAAGTGTTGAGAAATTTGATGGTTGGGTTAAATTTTTTGCACCAAATCGACTTAACTAGTTATTTAAAGTTTCTCTGAGAATCATAGGGATGCATTATTTCAATTCCACATGCGTTTAAATTTAAGTCGTGCGGACCATAACTGAACAATGACTATGACGACTCATGCGTGGATTTAGACGGTCTCATGTCAAGGCTGTACTTTCGTATTGCCTTTGTGATCTAGCACTGAGACTTCAACACGTACCACATCAAAGCCCATTCTTCGCATAGCTCTCCATCTATGACTGAAATCAATGGACTATGGGAAGTGCTCAGCGATTGACTGAAGCACCTTACTCTTTGTCTTGCGTATGAATGTGGGCATGATCTCGTGCGTGGGTCGTTTGAGTGCCCATGCTCGTGCTATGTGTTCTTTCATGCCCCGTAGCGTAAATCTGTTACGAGATTGAATGGGTTAGTGTCGCTTACTAATTTTGTGAGTTATACGCAGCGAGCAACAGGTCAGTTCGATACCGCACGTTCGACATCAAAACGCATCAAATCCACGTACATACATTTTTTATATTTTTCCAGTCAACTCAGAGTGACTCTGGACATGATCCACGCTTTGGGATTGGATCATTCAATAAATCAAAACAAATTCATATTTCATTTGATTCCAACGTAAGCCATTGATTTCATTGAATATCCAAAATTATCCAGAAAGGCTTGTCCGACCTTACCAAAGGGTTCACACTAAATACTCATCATTCATTTGATTAGTAAGGAATCCAAATGTCACAAGCCAAAATACTTTCAGAGAAAGACGTTCGCAAAGTTTTGCTCTACATCGCTAGTCACAAACACGCTTCACGCAATCGAGCTATGTTCGTCTTGCTCAACCAGACAGGGATGCGTGTTGGGGAATTAGCAGCTCTTCGACTGGGACAAGTGCTCACACCAACTGGTGAGATCGTTGATGAGATACGTCTGTCGGCGGATCAAACGAAGGGATCACATAGCAGGGTGGTCGTATTGAATCAGAAGGCTCAGGAAGAGATCAGGAACTATCTTCAGACTCGATTCAAGTTGAAGGACTTGTTGGCTGTGACGATGACAGATACTTCTAGAGCACTTTTTACGACACAGAAAAATCCATCACGTGGGTTCTCAAGCTCTACACTTGCACAGCATTTTCACTACATGTACAAAGGTGCTGGCATCATTGGTGCGGCGTCACATAGCTCTCGCCGTACTTTTATCACACGATTGTCAGAACTGGGTGTCTCTGTGCGTGTTTTGATGGACTTGGCTGGACACAGATCGCTTGCTGTTACGCAGAAATACATCGAGAGCAACCCGAAGCTGGCACGACAAGCTGTCGAGTTACTCCATTAAGTTAATACTCTCTTTAAAATAAAGCCAATTATAAAAACATGTTGTCTCCATAGCTAAAAAATGTTAGCGTTAAATTCGTAATTTGCAGTAACGCAGTAGTAAATTGACGAGATTCAAAACAAGCTGCGTACTGCTGATGAGATGCTTTAAGTTGTGCTGTAGTCTGCGACTTTCACAGTCTTATTAAATATCGCTAAGAGTTTCAAGCGAATTTCGCTATCAGCTTTGAAAGCCTCTGTGTTTTCAATGTAGTAATCAATTTTTTTGATTAGTTTCTTTATTTCTTTGAATTCAGATAAGTGAAATTTCAAATGTATTAACTGCTCTTTTGCTCCATTTAAATATCCGTCATAGTCTAATGCTAAATAATGTAACCTCGCCCATGCAGCATAGTAGTTATGAGTGATATTAGCAAGTGCATCAATTGAAATCATATCATCTTTTTTGATATTAAACATTAAGCAATGCTCTTTCACTACATTTTTAATTACATAAAAATCATTTGATGACAAGTTCTCAAAGATGTAAATTCGTTCTCTGCCTTCATTTACAAAAAATCCATTGAATTCTCTTTTGCCTACCATGCTAGTAAGTCTGTCATAAGAGTAGAAAATCTTATGCGCCCACTTCCATGAATAGTTCTTGTGTGCTTTGCCATTTCCAAGAAATACCCCGTCAACAATATTTTTATTTTCTTTGTCACCAAATAGTGATACTTCCCCAATGCATTTTTCTTTAAAAATTTTGAGTAAGTAATCATGTCTTACATCTGTTACTAATACGTGTTGCGTATTTGGTGATGCTTTTTTGAGTTCTATTTTTTGTGCTTGCATTTTTATTGCTCTTTCATAAAGGTTAATAAATTCACTGATTTAAATCAGTAAACGTATGGTATTCCGAATTCGGTTTATAGTCACTTCAACACTTTTTCAAAGTAAATGAGTGTTAGTAATAATATTGAAATTATTACTAACAACCAATTGATTTAAGAATTTGTCTTTGATAACCTATAGTCATGACTACCACTCAATCACCCAAAAGAGCCCTTCACTTTGAAACAAAGAGCTACCCACGCTTTGGTCGCGGTGCGTACTCAGATACGAATCCACCAAGCACTGTCAAAAGTAGCCCCTTTTTTTGGTGGTTCATGTACTTGCGCTTGAACGCTGACTATCAAGAGACAACGCAGAACAATGGTGTTGGTAGGTGCAGTGACTTGTTCAAAGACTTTGGTGATGTGACTAATATTGATTTCAAGACTTGGTGGCGTGACCACTCATATTTGTTTGCTGAAGAGCCAAGTCAATACAAGCTCAAACTTGCTGAGAGTAAAGATGACTTAGCTCCCTTCAATAGCACTGAAGTCGTGAACGTTGTTGTGCCCTTGACGTGGAATCAAAAGTCTTTAAAAAAGCATTTTTCTATGCTTCTAGATAAATTGAAGGTTGAAAAAGGGCAACGTGGACCAAAAGTTGGCAGTGACACTGCCAAATACAGCTTGGGTCGTCGTTGGAACTGTAGTGCGATGGAGACTGCTTATAAGGTCTATGTGGCTAGACAAGCTCACATGGACAAAGGCGCTAAGGAGACTAAGAAAGCGCAGCACAAGGGCGAGGTGAGCGCAAAGTTCAAAGTTGCTTGGGCTGATATTGCAGACATGGCAAAGGTCATTGTGTCAAATAAAGATAGCGATGGCATGGCAAGACACAAGACTGAGGTAAGACGACTTCAAACAATTCTTGCGACAAGACATTACAAGAACGCTCTTGCCTTTATCCAATCTTCTGTAACAAAGAGTTTCCCATCATCTGAGCAAGATTAATGCTAACAGTCAATATATCGCAAGAGACTGTATTGTTTACAATAAATTGCTTCTACTATAAAATAGAGTCTGAATCAATAAAGATTCAATTTAATTAATAAAGAGGTGATTTATGGAAAAGTTATTGCGTGTTAAAGATATCGTACGTGACAGCAAGAGTGGCAAAGTTAATTATTTGCCCATCTCCAAAGCTGCATGGTGGAAGGGTGTTTCAGATGGGAAATTCCCTCAGCCCATAAAACTTGGTCCCAAGACAACTTGTTGGCGTGAGTCAGAAATCTTGGCTCTTATTAATAATGTCTGAGGGGCTAGCTATGAGTATTAATTCTGAGAATGTTCTAAATAGAACAAATAGTGACTGTGCTTCAAATTTAGGTCAAATTCGTGTTTTGGAAACTGAAAGTGGTTTGGTTATCAAGCATCACGTGACTGAGCGTGAGCGTTTTTATAGTGAATACTCACATTTCACTGTAAAGACTGCTCAGTCAACAGTTGAGATGTGTCGTGTTGTCTATGAAGCTAAGAATGAGCTTTCAAGTTGTGAATACTCAGAGTTTCTGAAAGACATTGGTCACAAAAGTGAGACTTCAACAATTCGCAAATATCTTGCGATTGGCGCTCAATACGACAAGTTGATTCAGTACACGAACTTGTTACCCAATTCGTGGACAAGCATCTACACAATCACTCAGCTTTCGTCAGATACGTTTGATGCTCTTGCTGCGACTGACACTGATATGTCAAAGATGAGTGGCAAGGAAATCAAGATTCTTCTTGGTATGAGCAAGCCAACTACACCCAAGACTAGTGCTTCAAGTTCTAACCCGAGTGTGAAAAGTTCAGTTATTGCTAGTCAGTCAGTTGCTACAAGTGCTGCTCACTCTTTAGATGAAGCTGAATCAACGAATGAACAAACTGAAGTAGCTAAGTCTGAAGCTCAAAAGAAAGTCTTAACTTCGCTCAGCAACTCTGTTGAAGTTGTTTCGTCAAATGGCACGTATGAAGTATTGTTGCGTTTCAAGTCTGAGCCAACTGATGATATATGGTGGACTTTGACAGAAGCAATTTATGAAATTGTTGATGATGGTGGTCTGAATGTTGAAGTCATTGAGACACGCCCTCCTTTTGTGGAGGTGCTTCAATGATGTTTGTAGACACACACGAAAAGTACACGCCCAAGTCGCTTGAAGAGTTTGTTTTTTCTAACGAAGAGACGAGAGAGCTTGCTACTGCTTACGCTAGTGGTCACTTGAAGAAGCCACTGATTCTTCATGGGGTCAGTGGGGGAGGCAAGAGTCTTCTTCAAAAGCTCATTCCTAACGCAATTGAAGGTCGTGAAGCTAGTGTTAGAAAAGTGAAGTGTGCTAGCTTGAAAACTGCTGATGACATTCACAACTTGTATGGTCGTAACAAGCAATTCAATCGTTTGTTCAGAGACGAAGGTCAACAATTCAACTACATCATCATTGAAGAGTTCTTGTTTACGAACAAGCGACTTATTGATGCGTTCAAGATTGAGCTTGATGAAACGCTTGGAACTGATTTAACAATCATAAGTACGAATCGCTTTGACATGGTAGACGATGGCATTGTGAGTCGCTCAGAGACACTTGAGCTTCACCCTTGCGATCCATATGTGTTTTTTCCACATGCAAAGAAGATGTTTGAAGCAGAGAATGTTCAGATGGACGATGCTCACTTAATGAAGTGCTTAGAGGTGACGCACTCGCTGAAAGCAGACAATCGCAAGTACTACGCAGCGATTGATGCGATGTTCAGAAAAATCTGAAATATGTAATCAGAAAATCATCTCTTAAGGTTAGTTTGCAACTGCCCTACACAAACGTTTCGTGTCTTCGTTGTCAATGAAAACGCAACTGCCTTCATTGCGGATCGCTTTACATAAACGTTTCGTGTCTTCGTTGTCAATGAAAACGCAGCTGCCTTCATTGCGGATCGCTTTGCATAATCGTTTCGTGTCTTCGTTGTCAATGAAAACGCAACTGCCTTCATTGCGGATCGCTTTGCATAAACGTTTCGTGTCTTCGTTGTCAATGAAAGCGCAGCTGCCTTCATTGCGGATCGCTTTGCATAAACGTTTCGTGTCTTCTTTGTCAATGAAGTTGCAACTCTGAGAGAAGATTTCTGTAGAGCAAAGAAGAAAAAATAGCGTCAAAATAAATTTATTCATAAAGATTGTCCTATTGATTTTCAGTGGCGCACAGTTTAAGTAGACTGTGTATTTTTGCAACGTCTCTATCAAGTTGAGTTGCTAAAGCAGTAATCAGCCCATGCTTGCATGAGTTCCTTGCGCTTCTCGAAGTAGTCACCACGCTGATACGCTGCCTCTGTCTGATCTGCTAAAGAGTGCGCCAATGCTTGCTCACAGACTTCACGTGGGAAGTTGCCTTTTTCAGCAGCCCAATCTCTGAACGATGATCTAAATCCATGCACTGTAATCTTTTCGCAACCTTCTTTGCGTTGCAAGTATTTCAGCATGGTCATGTTCGAGATGGGCTTTGTTTTTCTCGTTGCGCCATAGAAAACATAGTTGCTAACTGACTGATCCATCGAATTCAGTGTGGCAGACAGTTGAGATGAGAGTGGCACTCGATGCTCGATGCCACGCTTCATTCGCGCTTTAGGCACGATCCACACATTCTTTTTCAGATCAATTTCTTTCCACTCTGCATCTGTTGTCTCTGTCGTGCGTGTTGCAGTCAGAATGCAGAACACAAGAGCACGTGCAGACGTTGATGGATCATCTTTGATTGACGCAAAGAACTTGGGCACATCGTCATATGGCATAGCTGCATGGTGTTCAATTCGCTTGCGCTTGTTGATCGTTGGCAGCAATGGCTGTAAGTTGTCTTTGTAGGCAGCTGCGTTTGATGCAGTTCTGTAGCCCTTTGCGATAGCCCAACCTAGCACTTTCTCAATACGTCCACGCAACCGTGTTGCTGTCTCGTGCTTCTCTGTCCAAATTGGCTTCAAGATCGAAAGCACTTGATCTTTCGACACTTCAGCACATGGAACTTTGCCAATCTTTGGATATGCATATGTGTCTAGCGTGTTCTCCCACTGCTGAGCGTGTTTCTCGTTCTTCCATGTAGCTCGATTAGTCTTGATGAACTCCTTTGCAGCCTTCTCGAATGTGATCGAGTGCGCCTTCGCTGCTTTCTGCTGAATCTTGACCTTGTCACGCTCATCACGTGGATTCAGACCATTAGCAACTAACTTCTTGCATTCAAGTGTCTTGGCACGTGCATCAGCAAGTGACACGTCTGTGAGCGAACCAAGACCCATCGTGTTCTTGCCTTGTGCTCCCCATCGAAAAATCCAACTTTTGTTCAGCGTGTTAGTCTTCTTCGAAAGTTGAATCTTTAAGTGCAGACCATTGCCATCTGAGTGCATGCCAACCTTCGTCAGCGACTTGATTTTTAGTGCGTTTAGTCTGCTCATTTTTTGAGTAAAAAATGCAAAAAAGATACACTAAAAGATACACTATTTTCTATGACTTGTCAAAGTCTATTTGGACGAATTTGGATAGTAAATCACATAACTATATGATTTGTATATAATTATTTGATGAATTTGGACGAAAACAGACATGTAAAAACATACAGTAATAATGACTCCGTTTCCGCCAAGTTCTTTCAAACTGGTTCCAATTCCTTCCAACAGTTTCCAAACTGTTCGGGGTCATTTGCGAGCCAGGCGTGCGGTCAGTTCTGACCGGTTACCGCTCATTCCAAGCCTTCAAAACCTGCATTTCGCCTCTCTAAAGGCGCGTTTATGCCGGCTGGGCACTGGTTCGGAACCATTTCGAACCGTTTGGAATCGGTTGGAAATGGCTGTGCCGAAACATCCGAAGCGCGCCCTTGACCTACAGCGCCGACCCAATCAAGCAGGCTTGTTCGTAAGCCTCGATGTCTTTGATTCGGTACAAGACCTTGCCCACGATCTTCAAGTAGGGCGGCCCTTCGCCAACCGTACGCCAGCGCTGCAGGCGTGACACTGAGCACGCCCAGCGATCAGCCAGCATCTTCTCGGTCAGCAGTTCGCGTGTCGGTTCGGTCGGCACCTTTGTCTTGCGGCGCTTTGGCTTGTGCTTGTTCTCGCTGGCAGCCATCTTGGCGATTCCACTCGCAAGGACATCCAGTACATCTCTGGTGCTCTCTAGCTGGGGGTAAGCGGCGGGTGAATGTTCAGGGTGCATGAGACATCTCCATGGGTTGAGGTGAAAGTGAATCGGCCTTCCAGGTGATCTGGAAAGAGGTCGGGTTTACAGATCCCAGATCAATGCGGGTGATCAGCGCTGACGCCAGACGCCGTTGTTCCGCGGCGTCCAGTTGTTGCCAAAGCGCATCGGCATCATGGAAGATCGCCCTCAGTTGCGGGGTTGAAAGTTCAGCTAATACCCCGTGCCCAGTGCTCTTGAGCAAGGCGGCCAGGCCTGTGATGAAGTCGGAACTTATGAGGCGGCCGCAAATCTCACGGGCCACTTTTTGCTCGATCCATCCAGCGGGGATCCGCCGCGCAACAGCTCGACCCGCGCCAAAGCGTGCTTCTGAGCGCGATACGTAATAGCCATAGCGCCTCGTAGGCTTGGAGGTGTACCGGTAGTAGAAGGGCTCGCCAGAGCGGGTGAACAAAAGCCCGGACAGCAGAGCGTTGGTGGGGTGATTGGCTGGGGCACGACTGACCTTGGACTTTGCTTGGGCGAGCTCCCAGGTCTCGCGGTCGATGATGGCGACATGCTGGCCCGGGTAAATCTGATCGCCGTGCTTGACCATGCCCAGATAGGTTGGATCATTAATCAGGCGGTGGATGCACTTCATGGTGAAGACGCGATCACCCATCACGCGCCCCTTGTCGGTGACGTGGCGCTTGGTGCGAATTCCCTTGTCCTCAAGAACCTTGGCGATCTGAGCCGCCGAGCCGGTTGTGACGTACGACGCAAATATTCCCTGGACGATCTCGGCTTCTGCGGGATCGATGACCAGCTTTCGGTCGACGCAGCGATAGCCCAATGGGACATAGCCGCCCATCCAAAGCCCTTTTTTCTTGGACGCGGCAATCTTGTCGCGGATGCGCTCACTGCAAATCTCGCGCTCGAATTGCGCGAACGACAGCATCATGTTCAGGGTCAGCCGGCCCATGGATGATGTGGTGTTGAACTGCTGGGTCACCGAGACGATGTGCACGTTCAGCGATTCCAGCAGCGTGATGATTTGGGAGAAGTCGCGGAGGCTTCGGGTCAAGCGGTCGATCCTGTGGACGACCACCACATCGATCCGCTGCTTGCGGATGTCATGCAGCAACTGAGTCAGTGCCGGGCGTCGGAGCGTGGCGCCCGAGAAGCCTGGGTCTTCGTAAACGGCGGCGCATGCCCACCTCTGTGCCCCCTGGCTTGCGACATAGGCCTGACCGGCTTCACGTTGGGCGTCGATGGAGTTGAACTCCATGGCCAGGCCCTCATCGCTGGAGACGCGACAGTAGATGGCGCAGCGTCTGGGCTGCGCCCCCTCTGCGCTAGCAAGAAGAGGAAGACTGGAATTGGGTGCAAAAGTCATCAAAGTGCTCCTGAAGGACAAGAAGCACCATTGACGCAAATTGATGACTTGCACGAGGTTGCATGGGAGGTCCATGCAGGTTCATACCGATCAGCGGGATGACTTTTCTCACTGAGGTAGTCCGTTGGGCTTATCAACCCCGCAAGCTTGGAAGATCAAAACTGAATGCGGGCCGATATCCGCAACGTGCGGGGTTCCGCGGGATGCACATGAACTCCATCTATCCCTGATGCCGGCTCCCCTGCAACCCGAGAGGTGTAGTAGTAACTGATGTCATTGTTTTTTCGATCAGTCAGATTCAGCACATCCATTGCGATGGTGATGTCGTTGGAAATTTTCCGGCTGACACGCAGGTTGGTCGTCAGGCTGGAGGTTGATCTGACACTGTTGTCCTCAATCAGGGGAGCCGAGCCAATGTATCGAATGCCGATCGATCCAGACCAAGGCCCCAAATTTCTGAGTGCGAAAGTGAGATTGGCGACACGCTGAGTCGCGTTGACGATGTGATTTCCAACTGGGTCATTGTCTGCGTAGCGGGGTTTGGTCCAAGCCAGATTCACATCCATTAGGAAGTGGTCACCCGGCGTCCAATGGTTGCTCCACTCGATGCCAGTTCTCTTGCTGGGCCTGCCTGCCTCGGTGTTGCCGGCATCGCCCACATAAACAAGTTCTGAGTCGAAGTCGAGCCTCCAAAATGCCAGTGCACTTTGCAGGTGAGGCACGATCTCCGTCTTGATACCGACTTCCTGTCCCCGAGAACTGACTAAGCCGGGCACCCGATCGATGGGCAGGCCCGTCTTGGGATCCACACGAGAGGTCATCCCCCTCGCGTCGTTGCTGTGAAATCCCTTGCCGGCGTTGAAAAAAAACTCGGTCTTGTTCCAGGGGCCAAAGATCGCAGAAATCTTTGGTGACAGCTTGAATGCTGAAGCCTGTCCGGAGTTTTCTGCCAGCGTGTAACTCGTGACATCGGCGCTCAATTGATCCGCCCTGATGCCCGTGATGGTTCGAAACCATGGGGACCAATTGAATTCGTTCTGACCATAGACGCCAAGCATCGTCTGGCGCACTCGGTCATCCCGAACCGTCCCCTGGATTTGTCTTTGCGCTGTGTCGTACAAACCCACACGAATCTGATCCTGTCTGACTTGGATCCCTAGCGTATTGAGCATGGAGCGCTCGGGTCCGAGATCAAAACTCCAGGTGCGAAAAGCTTTTGCGCCTAGAACAGTTCGATGGTCCTTTTGCGCAAACTGATCCGTTGGCCTCTCGAGGGCGTAGGTGAAGTTCGAGTAAAGGTCAAGGTCGTACTGGATGGCGTACCACTGCACGGCGGTCAATTGATTGTTTCTGAGCGCCGCCAATTCCCGGACAGGCTTATGCGACTGGTTGTTGCCCCGTTACTTGGGTCCAGAGAGTCGAACCGACCAAATGGCTGTCCCTGATAGCTGCCAGCGTCGATCAGCCGCTGCGGAACTTGATCTGTCGAATTCCATCGTGCGGTATAGGCAGAAAAACTGGTGGACCAGCTTTCTCGTGGGCTCCCACCGCTGAGCGTAAAAAGCGCATTGAGTTTTCTCAGGCCTTCGGGTGTGGTCCAAGGGCCGTCGTTGTTCAAGCGCTCCACAGCGGTCAGCAGAGTGACGCCATCCGAGATTTCACGTGAACCGGCCGCTACCCCCCGTACGTAGCCACGCTGACCCAAAGTCATGGACACAAAGGGCTGGTCAATCTTCGTGCGGTAGATGATGTTTGCGGACCCGGCCGATGAAAAATCACCCTCTGAAGCGAAGTAGGGTCCTTTGCGGTACTCGACCCGGTTTACCAACTCAGGGATCAGGATGTTCAGATCGCTGTACCCATGACCGTGGGCGTGAGTGGGCATGTTGATGGGGACGCCATTGATGGTTGTGGCGAAGTCCGTCCCATGGTCCAGGTTCATCCCCCGTAGGAAATACTGGTTGGCCTTTCCGTCCCCTGAGTGCTGTGTCACCACCATGCCCGGGATGAACTCCATTACCTCCGCGGGTCGTAACAGGGCTCGGTTGCGCAAGAGTTCAGCCCCTATCACACCTTGACTTGCAGCATCGCTCGAACCGATCGAGTTGTCATAATGCCCGGTGACAATAACAGGAGGCAGCTCATGCGCGCAGACCGAAACGCCGCACCAAAAAAGTGCGATCAGAATCAAAATCGGTCTACGGCAAAGGTCCACGAACAGGTAAGAGCATTTTTCAAGCCAGTCTACCCTGACGAACTGCCACTAACCTCTGCCTCAATGGTTCGAATCCCCGACCCCACCAAAAAACGATGCTTTCGGACCTGAGCAAGTTATTTATACAATCTCTTCTGGCCCGCCAAAAGCCCCAATTTAAACGGCAAGTCGCTGCCTGATCCACTCAGCAACCTGATTTTCTGTCAGGTCACCAGCCGTAACTTTCAGCATGAAGTTGATAGCGTCCATCTGGTCAAACACCAGATTTTGACCGTTCAGCGCCAAGAACAAACGACCGATCACCCAAGCGGTGCGCTTGTTGCCGTCGCTGAATCCATGGCTGGTGGCGATGCCATAAATGTAGGCCGCCCGAGGTCAGCCGCATCCGGCGGTGGATTGCCGCAGGCGTTAAGGTTCTTTGACCGATGAAGCGCAGACTCGACAGCATTGAGATCCTGGACCCCATCCAGTCCGCCATGCACTGCGAGCTGTTTGTCGTGAACTGCAAAAACGATATCACGCTGAACCCACTGCCAGCTCATTTGGCGAGCACACGCAGAATCTCTCGATCGTCGTGCATGATCGACTCGGCCAAGGCCATCTGGCGTTCAAACTCAGGGTTGTACGGAGTGAGCCGCATGGCACCGTCCGGTGCCTCGGTCAAGTAAAGGGTATCGCCTTTCTTGACGTTCAAAATACGTTTAGCTTCCTTGTTCAGGATCAGCCCTTCGGATGCGCCAACGGTAGTTACTTTGAATGTGAGCATGCTGCTCCCATTTTTAGCTATATAATATTAATTATATAGCTGCGGAAGTGATTGTCAAGCAAGACTGGCCGACCTCAAACTGGCCAGCACCGTTGCGGTGCGAGAGATGGGCAAGCGTGAAGTTCAGGCAAAGTTGGCCGCTGAGGGCTGATTCAATTGCCCGTAGCGACAAGTCTGTAGCCTGTTCGGTGGTTTCCATGGCCGTCGAGGCTAGTGTCCACGGTTTAACGAACCCATTGCCGTGCATCCTTTAAAAGTAGCAACAGTTGCTGAGGTCGCAGCGGCGAAGCAATAAATCCGAATCGGGTGTAAAACCGTACCGCACCCTCATCAATGGGATGCGTCAGCATGGCACGGATGCCCACATGCTCAGCCATTAACAGCGTGCGCCGAATTGCATCTTTTAGCAAGCCTAAACCAATGCCTTCCCCCTGCGCGTGGGTGGCCACAGCCAGACGCGCCAAGACCACCACCGGCAACGGATACTGGCCCATGCCTTTGCGAATGCGATCCGGCGCATCCAATGTATCGACTTGGCCCACAGTCAAGCTGTAGTAACCCGCTACAAGCCCCCCCGTTTGAGCAACCACAAAAGTTTTGGCCGAGCCGCTGCCCTGGGCTTGCCGAGCATGTCGCCAAAGCCAATCATTGAGCGACGGCTTGCCACAGTCAAAATTTTCCAGCCTGTGCTGAGCTGCCAGTGGCTCAGGTGCGCTAAAAGTCACTCGTCTTTGTCCCAAGGGGCCTTGCGCGAGAACAGTTCACGCAGAGCGTCATTTGCCTGTGCCGGACGATCCAACAAATCCATCAGCGCCTGATACTGACTTTCCGAGACCATGAACAAGCGTTGATCGAGCAAAGTTTGCTCAGCCGCCTGGCATGCACTGTCCAAGATGAAGTCGGTCAGCGATTTGTGAGAGACCTCGGCGGCACGCCTCAGCACCACCTCTTGCTCGGGCGTGGCCCGCAGCCCTAGTCGTGAAGAACGGGTGGACTGGGTTTGAGCGGAATGGGTAGTTCCGGGCATAGGGCACCTGATGATGTGTTAGGTCAATTGACGCTATGTTAGTACAAGCGACGCTCACCGTCAATCGGTTATCCCATCGCCCGAAGGTGCCAAATTCGGCATGCAAATCGGGCATCAATTGGTGTTGCACCAGTTGCCAGCGTTGCAGGAAAGGGTTGGCTTGTGCAGGGGTTACCAGGTCATTTAAATTGAGTCACAATTAATTCACTCAATTATATTTTATACTACCAATGTAATGTTTTGATTTCCTATCAACAGATCGGTGGAAGTTCGGTTTTTCCTTCATCTGGTGAAGCTAACGCAATCAATCTTCGAGCTTCCGAGACTACTGCCTCTTTTGTGATGTTGAACAAGCTGTA
>JACCDX010570678.1_pt1 | contig 24703 bp, 24 predicted proteins | sample 7449681 | NCBI WGS metagenome assembly JACCDX01 (sample SAMN15323450, study PRJNA562643) | freshwater metagenome | isolation source: river surface water | place: USA:Blue River Watershed | collected 2017-08-18
AGGTGGCGAAAGAATTTTTAGTGTGAACACTAACAAATTTATCGGCACAGATGGAAAAGTTTCTGGTCTTGAATTGATACAGGTTGAGTTTAAAAACGGCAAATTCGAATCTATTAAGGGTACAGAAAAAATTATTCCAGCTGATTTAGTTTTATTAGCGCTAGGTTTTGTTGGACCGGAAAAAGCTCCATTTATTGAACAATTGAATCTAGAACTTGATAATAGAGGAAATATTGCAAGAGACGAAAACTTCAAAACAAATGTTGAATCAATCTATGTTTGCGGGGATGCTGGAAGAGGGCAGTCTTTAATTGTCTGGGCAATTGCTGAAGGAAGATCCGTTGCTGCACATGTAGATAAATTCTTGATTGGTGAAACTAATCTGCCAACACCTATTGAAGCAAATTCAAGACCACTTACCGTTTAAATTAAACTAATGAATAGAATATGAATATATGAGAAGAGCTAAGATAGTTGCTACCCTTGGACCTTCCACTGATGACATTGATGTTGTTAAAAAACTAATTATATCCGGATTAAATGTTGCAAGATTAAATATGTCTCACGGTGATCATCAAGATCACAAAAGAAGATTAGATCTAGTTAGAAGTGCATCAAAAGAATTAGGTAAAGAAATTGCAATATTAGCTGATTTACAAGGTCCAAAAATTAGGGTTGGCACATTTGGAAATGGACCTGTTTCTTTAATAAATGGTCAAAAATTTACAATAACCACCGATGAATACTCAGGTGATAAAGAAAAAGTATCCACAACCTACAAAGGTTTATGCCACGATGTGAAGAAAGGCGATGCTTTACTAATAGATGATGGCAAAATTCGCCTTGAAGCACTTGAAGTCAAAGGAAATGATGTAATCACCAAAGTAATTGAAGGTGGAACAATCTCAAATAGTAAGGGCATAAATTTGCCAGGGGTTTCTGTAAATGTTCCGGCACTATCTGAAAAAGATGAAAAAGATTTAATTTGGGCACTAGAAAACGGATGCGATTTGATCGCTCTTTCATTTGTTCGAGATTCTAAAGATATAGAAGATGTTCACAAAATTATGGATAAATCGGGTAAAAGAATTCCGGTAGTTGCAAAAATTGAAAAACCACAAGCAGTTTCAAATCTAGATCAAATTTTGCAATCATTCGATGCAATCATGATCGCTCGTGGAGATCTAGGAGTTGAATTACCACTTGAGGAAGTTCCATTAGTTCAAAAAAATGCAATTCAATTAGCAAGACAAGTTGGTAAACCTGTAATTGTTGCTACGCAAATGCTCGAATCAATGATTTCAGCCTCAAGACCAACCAGAGCAGAAGCAAGTGATGTGGCAAATGCAGTTTTAGATGGCGCAGACGCATTAATGCTAAGTGGAGAAACCAGCGTAGGAGAAAATCCAGTATCAGTGGTAGAAACAATGGCAAAAATTATTGAACATGTTGAAGAAGAAGCTTTAGAACAACTTCCAAAACTTGAGATTGAATCAAAAGGAAGTACTGGAAGAGCTTTAACAACAGCGGCTGTGGCTGTGGGTAAATCTATAAATGCCAAGTATTTGATTGGTTTTACAGAAACTGGTCGAAGTGTTCGATTGATGGCACGCCACAGATCTACTACACCAATTCTTGCCTTTACTACAGAGCAATCTGTGCAACGCCAACTTTCTTTAATTTGGGGATGCCAAGTGTTTCATGCAGCAACTGTTAAACATACTGATGAAATGGTTGCTCAAGTTGATAGATATTTAACTGAAAATGATTTAGCAAAATATGGTGAGTTAGTTGTAGTTGTGGCAGGAGTGCCACCTGGAGTTCCTGGAACCACCAACGGCATGCGAGTTCATAAAGTTGGAACTGGTGCAGATGAAAGTTAAATTCTTCTGCTAATCTAAATTTTTAGTAAGGCATCCTTTAAGACCGTCCCGTGAGGCGGAGAAGGAGGTCGAGAAGCACAATGAGTGCAAATTCTCGTCATCTAGAACGCGTTGTTCTTGAATCTTCCGATATTTCTCGAGCACTATCTCGTATTTCACATGAAATTCTTGAAAACAATAAAGGTTTTCAAAATATTGTAATTCTAGGAATACCTTCACAAGGAGTTCCTTTAGCAAATCGAATTGCAAAAAAAATTAACGAATTTGAAAAATCAAAGATTCAAGCAGGTTCTCTTGACATAACCATGTATCGAGATGATTTAAGACTTAGACCACCTAGAGCTTTAGCGCAAACAATAATTCCTGATGGAGGAATTGATAACAAAGTCGTCATTTTGGTCGATGATGTTTTGTTTTCGGGAAGAACCATAAGAGCTGCACTGGATGCAATAAATGACATCGGCAGACCATCTAAAGTACAGGTGGCTGTGTTAGTAGATCGTGGACATCGGGATTTACCAATTAGAGCAGATTATGTGGGAAAAAATATTCCTACTTCACTTAATGAGCAAGTAAAAGTTATTTTAAATGATTTTGATGAAAATCAAGAAAAAGTCACAATAGGAAATGATGTTATTCAATGAATAGACATCTTGTATCCATAAGTGATTTAACTAAAGAGGACGCAATTTTGGTTCTTGACACAGCAAAAGAATTAGCTCAGATATCAGATAGACCTGTGAAGAAATTGCCAACTTTAAGAGGACGAACGATTGTTAATTTATTTTTTGAAGATAGCACTAGAACTAGGATTTCATTTGAAGCAGCAGCTAAAAGATTAAGCGCTGACGTAATAAATTTCAGCGCTAAAGGATCTAGTGTTTCAAAGGGTGAAAGCTTAAAAGATACGGCACAAACTTTGCAATCCATGGGTGCAGATGCAGTCGTTATTAGACATCCTGCATCGGGTGCTCCAAATCTATTGGCTTCAAGAAATTGGATTAATGCAGTTGTAATTAATGCTGGCGATGGAACACATGAGCATCCAACCCAAGCGTTACTTGATTCTTACACAATAAGAAAACATTTAAAAAATAATCAAGGTGATCTAACAGGTCTAAGAATTGCAATAGTTGGCGATATTTTGCATAGCCGAGTTGCCAGAAGTAATGCTTTATTAATTAAAAAACTGGGTGCAACACCTGTAATGGTTGCTCCTCCGACTTTAATGCCAAAAGGAATAAAAGAATGGGAATGCGAATATTCTTACAATCTTGATGAAGTAATAGAAAATGTTGATTCAATTATGATGTTAAGAGTTCAGCAAGAACGTATGAATGCTGCATATTTTCCAACAGCTAGAGAATATTCTAGAAATTTTGGTTTAAATTCTGCTCGATTAAATAAAATGAAACAAAGTGTTTTAGTTCTACATCCAGGTCCTATGAATAGAGGAATGGAAATCACTGCAGAAGTAGCAGACAGTACTAATTCTGTTGTTATTGAACAAGTGGCTAATGGTGTGAGTATTCGAATGGCAGTTCTTTACTTACTTCTTGGTAGATCCCAAAACGAAGTGGAGAGCAGTAAATAATGATTTTATTAAAGAATGTAAGTGTAAAAGGTGAGACTAACCAAGATGTTCTAATAGTTGATCAAAAAATTAAACAAATTGCAAATCCAAACACAATAAATGCACCTGATGCTCAAACTATTGATTTAACTGGAAAAATTTTGCTTCCAGGACTTGTTGATTTACATACTCACTTGCGCGAACCCGGCAGAGAAGATTCGGAAACAATTGAAACTGGAAGTAAAGCAGCAGCTGCTGGAGGATTCACCGCAGTTCACGCTATGGCAAACACTTTGCCAGTTGCAGACACGGCCGGAGTCGTTGAACAAGTTTGGAATTTAGGACAAAAAATCGGATTAGTAGATGTTGTTCCAGTTGGAGCAGTAACTGTTGGATTAAATGGAGAGCAATTAGCAGAATTATCTGCGATGGCTCAATCAAGTGCACATGTAAAAATATTTAGTGATGATGGAAAGTGCGTTCATGATCCAGTATTAATGCGAAGAGCTCTTGAATACGTTAAAGCATTTGATGGTGTGATTGCACAACATGCGCAAGAACCAAGACTTACACAAAATTCTCAAATGAATGAATCTCTTCTTTCTGGTCAATTGGGTTTAGTCGGTTGGCCATCAGTAGCGGAAGAATCAATAGTGGCAAGAGATGTTCTATTAGCTGAACATGTTGATTCAAAACTACACATTTGTCATGCATCAACAGCTGGAACTGTCGAAATTTTAAGATGGGCTAAGCAAAGAGGAATTAAAGTTAGTGCAGAAGTGACTCCGCACCACTTACTATTGACTGAAGATAATTGTCGAGACTATGACGCTAGATTTAAAGTAAATCCTCCATTAAGAAGTGAGGAAGACTTAAAAGCGTTACAAGAAGCTCTAGCAAGTGGAGTAATTGATGTTGTTGCTACAGATCATGCTCCACATCCTGCAGAAGATAAAGAAGGGGAATGGAATCAGGCCGCATTTGGAATGACTGGATTAGAAACAGCGCTATCAGTTGTTGCAACAGTAATGATCTCAAATAAGAAAATGAATTGGACTGATATTGCAAGAGTTATGAGTGAAACTCCAGCAAAAATTGCACAATTAAATGATCATGGAAGACCTATAAAAGAGAATGAGGTAGCAAATCTTTGTGTTATTGATCCAGATGTTGAATGGACGGTAGATGCAAATCAAACACATTCTTTAAGTAAAAACAATCCTTACCATGGTATAAAGCTGAAAAGTAAAGTAATTCACACGATTCATAAAGGTAAATTCACATACAAAAGCGGTGAAATAGTTTCATGACTTTCACACCTGCCTTACTAGTTCTTGAAGATGGATCAACTTATAGGGGTAGATCATATGGCGCAATTGGTGAAACTTTTGGTGAAGCGGTTTTCACAACAGGAATGACTGGTTATCAAGAAACCTTGACGGATCCTTCTTATTATCAACAGATTGTGATTCAAACTGCACCTCATATCGGAAACACCGGAATAAATGATGAAGATGATGAATCTAGAAAAATTTGGGTTTCAGGTTATGTGGTGAGAGATCCATCAAGAATTTCTTCTAATTGGAGATCCAAGAGATCTTTAGAGGAAGAGTTAAGAAAACAAAATATTATTTCAATTGCTGGAATAGATACCAGAGCTCTTACTAGACATTTAAGAGATAAGGGAGCAATGCGTGCTGGAATATTTTCTGGGGAAATAAATGATAAAAATAAGGATTATTTTTTAAAGAAAGTTCTCGATTCTCCACAAATGAAAGGGGCAGATCTTTGTGGAGCAGTAACAACAGCTGAACCGTTTAAAGTAAAAGCAGAAGGCATAAAGAAATTTAAAGTTGCAGCACTTGATTTAGGTATCAAAAATGGAATTCTTGATCGCTTAACCAGAAGAGGGATTGAACTTGAAGTGCTGCCGGTCTCGACAAGTTTTGATGAGATTATTAAGTATGAAGTTGATGGCGTATTTTTAAGTAATGGTCCAGGAGATCCAGCAACAGCGAATCATGCAATTGATTTAACAAAAAGAATTCTTAGAGAAAATATTCCACTTTTTGGAATCTGTTTTGGAAATCAAATTTTGGGTAGAGCGGTTGGTTTTGATACATATAAATTAATTTTTGGACATCGTGGAATAAATCAACCAGTCATGGATTTAACAACCGGAAAAGTTGAAATAACGACACATAATCATGGATTTGCCGTTAAAGCTCCAATTGATCAAGAAAGTGAAACCGAATTTGGTCGAGTTTTTGTTAGCCATATTTGTTTGAATGACAATGTTGTTGAAGGATTGTCATTAAAAGATAAAAAGGCTTTTAGTGTGCAATACCATCCAGAAGCAGCCGCAGGTCCTCATGACGCAGATTATTTATTCGATCGCTTTACAGAATTAATGAGAAAAAAATAATGCCAAAAAGAAAAGATATTAATTCAGTTTTGGTAATAGGTTCAGGCCCGATTGTAATTGGACAAGCTTGTGAGTTTGATTATTCAGGAACTCAAGCTTGTCGTGTGTTAAAAGCAGAAGGAATAAGAGTAATACTTCTCAACAGCAATCCTGCGACAATCATGACTGATCCTGAGTTTGCTGACGCAACATATATAGAACCAATCACAACCGATATCTTGGAAAAAATTATTCAAAAAGAAAAACCTGATGCAATATTGCCAACTCTGGGTGGTCAAACTGCATTAAATGCTGCGATGGCATTACACAAGGAGGGAATTTTAACAAAATATAATGTCGAATTAATTGGGGCAAAAGTTGAAGCTATTGAGCGCGGAGAAAATAGAGAAAAATTTAAAAGTATTGTTTCAAAGATTGGTGGAAATTCGGCAAAGAGTGAAATTTGTCATTCATTAGAAGAATGCCTTGATGCTGCGAAAAAACTTGGATATCCACTAGTAGTAAGGCCATCTTTTACTATGGGTGGAGCAGGTTCTGGAATTGCCTATAACGAAGAAGATTTAATCAAATTTGTAGCAACCGGTTTACAAGCATCTCCAACTAGTGAAGTTTTGTTAGAAGAAAGCATTATTGGTTGGAAAGAATTTGAACTTGAATTAATGCGAGATCATCACGACAACGTCGTAATAATTTGTTCTATAGAAAATTTTGACCCAATGGGAGTCCATACTGGGGACTCAATCACAGTTGCGCCAGCAATGACTTTGACTGATCGCGAATATCAACATATGAGAGATATTGCAATTGCAGTTATTAGAGAAGTTGGAGTTGATACAGGTGGTTGCAATATTCAATTTGCAATAAATCCAGTAGATGGACGCATGATTGTTATCGAAATGAATCCCCGCGTTTCAAGATCATCAGCGTTAGCTTCAAAAGCAACAGGTTTTCCAATTGCAAAAATTGCAGCAAAGTTGGCTATTGGTTACACACTTGATGAAATACCAAATGACATCACAAAAGAAACTCCAGCATCTTTTGAGCCAACGCTTGATTACGTAGTTGTGAAGGTTCCTAGATTTGCATTTGAAAAATTCCCAGGTGCAGATACAAAATTGACAACTCACATGAAGAGTGTGGGAGAAGCCATGGCTATTGGCAGAAATTTTAGTGAAGCTTTACAGAAAGCTTTACGCAGTCTTGAGAAAAAAGATGCTTCTTTTGACTTTAGTGATGTGAATGAGCCTAAAGAAGAGTTGCTGGAAAAATGTAAGTATCCAACTGATGGAAGAATTAATTCAATCCAAAGATCTCTTCTAGCTGGAATTTCATTGCAAGAAGTTTATAAAGCAAGTTCAATTGATCCTTGGTTTTTAGACCAGATAATTCTAATTAATGAGATAGCTGATGAATTAAAGAAAGCAAATCTTTTGGATTTTGATTTATTAAAATATGCAAAATCTCATGGTTTTTCCGATCAACAGATTGCCCAGATTCGAAAAAAAACAGAGGATGAGATTCGAAAATTAAGATTAGAATTAAATTTAAGACCAGTATATAAAACCGTTGACACTTGCGCTGCCGAATTTGAGGCAAAGACGCCCTATCACTATTCAAGTTATGATCAAGAAACAGAAGTTGCAAAATCTAATAAAAACAAAGTAATTATTTTAGGTTCAGGACCAAATAGAATCGGTCAAGGAATTGAGTTTGATTATTCATGTGTTCACGCAGCACAAACTTTAAAGCAAGCCGGTTTTGAGACAATCATGATTAATTGCAACCCAGAAACAGTCTCAACTGATTACGACACCTCAGACAGACTTTATTTTGAACCTTTAACGCTTGAAGATGTATTAGAAGTTGTACATGCTGAAAAGCAATCGGGAAATTTAATTGGAGTAATTGTTCAATTAGGAGGCCAAACTCCTCTTGGTTTAGCACAAAAGCTTAAAGAAAATTCAGTTCCAATAGTTGGAACAAGTCCAGAAGCTATTCATCTTGCCGAAGAAAGAGGAGCATTTGGAGAAGTACTGAAGAAGGCAAATTTAATCTCGCCAGATCATGGAATGGCAGCATCGTTTAGTCAAGCTAAAGAAATTGCATCAAGAATTGGGTATCCAGTATTGGTCCGACCTTCATACGTTTTAGGTGGTCGAGGAATGGAAATCGTTTATGACGAAGAAATGCTTCTTACTTATATTGAAAAAGCAACGCAAATAAATCCTGAACATCCAGTATTAGTGGATAGATTTCTAGATGATGCTTTAGAAATTGATGTTGATGCTTTGTTTGATGGCAAAGAAATGTTTTTAGGTGGAATTATGGAACACATTGAGGAAGCAGGAGTTCATTCAGGTGATTCTGCATGCTCACTTCCTCCAATCTCATTAACTAAAAAACATATAGAACAAATTAGAGAAAGTACTTATGCCATAGGCACTGGCATTGGTGTGGTTGGACTTATGAATGTGCAATATGCACTTGCCGGAGACACTTTGTATGTTTTAGAAGCAAATCCAAGAGCGTCTAGAACAGTGCCTTTTGTATCTAAAGCAACAGGAATCTCATTAGCAAAAGCATGTGCTCGAATAATGCTTGGTGCAAGTATTAAAGATTTAAGAGCAGAAGGCTTACTTCCAAAAATTGGTGATGGGGCTACAACTTTTTCTGAAAGTCCAATAGCTGTTAAAGAAGCAGTTCTACCTTTTGGCAGATTTAGAGGTGTTGATTCAATCCTTGGTCCAGAAATGAAGTCTACTGGTGAAGTAATGGGAATAGACACAACTTTTGGAACTGCATTTGCTAAAGCGCAAAGTGGTGCATATTCAGGTGGTTTGCCGTTAAAGGGAAATGTTTTTGTTTCTATTGCAGATAGAGATAAAGAATCCATGGTCGAGTTAATAAAGAAACTTAAAGTATTAGGATTTAGCATTTATGCCTCAAGTGGAACAGCAAATTATATTAAGGAATTTGGCATCGATTCAAAGCAATTGCGAAAACATCATTTAGGAGAGGTTGAAGGTGAAACTACTTCTGTGCAGGCAATTAGAAATGGTGAAATCGATTTGGTTGTAAATACTCCTTATGGAGTTGGTCCTAGAACAGATGGTTATCAAATCAGAACAGCAGCTACTGATATGTCTGTTCCTTGCATAACTACTGCTCAAGGATTAAAAGCAGCAATAGCAGGAATTGAATCACTTCAAAAATCTGGATTTAAGGTTAAATCTTTGCAAGAGTGGGCAAGAGATATAAGTATTGCTAGAGAAAAAATGGTTTCATAAATGCCAATTGTTCATCAAGGGGTAGTAGTTGATAACAAAAAAATAGGCAGTTATTTTGTTATTACAGCTACTGCAGCTGATATGCCAAAAGAATTTAAACCGGGAAACTTTGTTGCAGTAGCAATAGGTGATGAAAGAAGTTCACTTATTTTAAGAAGAGCATTCAGTATTTACCAAGTAAACGATCGGGGAGTCTACGGTGGAACTGTCGATATCGTAGTTTCACCGCATGGGCCAGGAACGGATTACTTAGCAAACTTAAAAAGAAATGACCCAATAAATTTAGTAGGACCATTAGGAAAACCATTTAGTCTTCCAAAAAATCCGGTTCCATGTATTTTAGTTGGCGGTGGATATGGTGCAGCACCATTATTTACTTTGGCTGAATCACTTGCAAAAAGAAATTGCAGAGTTGATTTTATTTTAGGTGCCTCAACTTCAGAAAAATTATTTGGAATGCTTGAAGCTAGAAGGTTGTCCACAACATTAACTGTCACAACAGATGATGGAACATCAGGCCAAATGGGCAAGGTTACAGATGTCTTACCAGAAGTAATTAACAAAACAAATGCTGCTGTTGTATATGCATGTGGACCTATGAAAATGCTTGAAGCAGTATCAAAAGTTGCAACTATGCATGGAATTGTTTCTCAAACAAGCGTTGAAGAATCTATGGCATGTGGCATTGGAGTTTGCATGACATGCGTCTTACCAGTTATTGGAGACGACGGTGTAACAAGAATGCTTCGATCTTGCGTTGATGGACCAAATTTTCGAGGCGACAAAGTTCGCTGGAGCGATGTTGGAACTGTTCCTAGTGAAACTTATGGTGCACCAAAAATTGGAGATCATTGATGAAAAGATTTCCTAAAAGATCATCAATAGACATGACAATTGAATTAATGAATCAATCATTACCAAGTCCAGTTTTTACTGCATCTGGTTGTGCTGCTGCCGGAAAAGAATTAGATCAATTTATAGACATTACGTCACTTGGTGCAGTTGTCACAAAGAGTGTGATGCTTCAACCAAGATCAGGAAGAGCAACACCGAGAATGGCTGAAACTCCAAGTGGAATGTTAAACGGCATTGGACTTCAAGGTCCTGGAATTGATGATTTCATTGAAAAAGATTTAGCCTGGCTTCATCAAAAAGGAGCAAGAACAATTGTTTCGATAGCAGGAAACAGTGTTGAAGAATACGGAAAAATTGCGGAAAAATTGAGAGATATTCCAGGTGTAATTGGAATTGAAGTAAATATTAGTTGTCCCAATGTCGAAAACAGAGGTTTAGTTTTTGCTTGTGATCCAAATTCAGCAACTGAAGTTATTTATTCAGTTAAGAGAAATTCCTCAAGCTCTTTGCCTATTTTTGCCAAACTATCTCCAGATGTAACTGACATAGCTCATATTGCAAAAGCAGTAGTAAACGCAGGTGCTGATGGTTTAAGTGTGATAAATACATTGCTGGGCATGGTTATAGACACAAATACTTTGAAACCTAAATTAAGTGGCAAGACAGGTGGTTTATCTGGACCTGCGATAAGACCAGTTGCTATTAGATGTGTTTATCAGATAAGACAAGCCTTACCTAAAGTTCCAATTATTGGTATGGGTGGAATTAGAAATGGTAAAGATGCTCTGGAATTTTTTGCAGCTGGTGCAAATGCAATAAGTGTTGGGACGATGGTTTTTAATGATCCAGAAGCTTGTATAAGAATTCATGATGAATTAAGTGATTTACTTCAAGACAAAAGTATTAGATCAATTAAAGACGTAATAAATGCTGCTCATAAGGAATATTTATGAAACTTCCAATAGCTTTAGCTTTGGATGCACCTGATCTAAATGTTGCTAAAAAATGGGCAATTGAGGCATCACCTTATGTTTCAACTTTAAAAATTGGTTTGGAAACTTACTTAAGAGATGGTAAAAAGGCAATTCAAGAAATTAGAAATGTATCTGATTGCGATATTTTCTTAGATTTGAAACTACACGATATTCCGGCGACAGTGTCGGGGGCTTGTAATTCAGTTAAAGATATAAATCCAAAATATTTAACTGTTCATGCAGCAGGGGGATTGGAAATGATTGCATCAGCCGTCCAAGCGCTTCCTAATACTTTAATAACCGCAGTAACAATACTTACTTCAATTAATGATGAAAGTATTAAAAGAATTGGTTTTAAGTTAGATTCACGAGAAAGCGCGATTAATCTGGCTAAGTTGGCAGTTGAAGCTGGAGCAAAAGCAATTGTTTGCAGCGCCCAAGAAGTAGCGATGATAAGAAACGCAGTGGGTAAAGATATTGTGCTTATCACTCCAGGCATAAGACCTGCAGGTTCAAGTTCTGATGATCAAAAAAGAGTGGCGACACCCAGTCAAGCATTAAAAAATGGTGCAAATTTACTTGTGATTGGAAGGCCAATAACTGAAAGTGGTTCAATAAAGAATGCGTGCCTTAATTTGATGGATGAAATTAACACAAATTAAATAAGACCTGCTATTTGATTGAATTAAATGTAATGGAAAGATTAACCTATGGCCTTACCCTCTCTGACAAAAGAAGAAAGACAAGCTGCCTTATTAAAAGCTGCAGCAAATAGAAAAATCAGAGCAGAATTAAGAGAAAAATTAAAAAAAGGTCAATTAACTTTAAAATCTGCTTTTGAACAAATAAATTCAAACGAAGCAATCGCAAAAATGAAAGTGATTGCATTACTTGAATCTATGCCGGGAGTAGGAAAAATACGAGCAGAAAATTTAATGGAAAGAATAGGAATTGCACAAAGCAGAAGACTAAAGGGTTTAGGTCCTCATCAAATAAATGCATTATTAGAGGAATTTAATTAATGAAAGCTTCTCTAGTTGTTCTAGCTGGTCCTTCAGGTGTAGGTAAAGGAACAGTAGTAAGAGAGTTGGTAAAAAAGAAACCTGAAGTGTATTTATCGGTGTCAGCAACAACTAGAAAGCCTAGACCTGAAGAAAAGCACGATGATCATTACCAATTTTTAAGTGAAGAAGAATTTAATAATCAAATAAAAGACAACAAATTATTAGAATACGCAAAATTTGCTGGAGCCTGGTATGGAACTCCCAGAAAACCAGTAGAGGAAAGAATTAAAAATAATCAAATGGTGGTATTAGAAATAGATTTACAAGGTGCAAGACAAATAAAAAAAGCAATGCCAGAATCATTTTTGGTGATGCTAAAACCACCCTCAATTGACGAACTTAAGCGAAGATTGATTACTCGGGGAACCGAATCTAATGAGGAATTAGATTTAAGACTTCAGGTTGCACTAGATGAATTAAAGGCAGAAAACGAGTTTGATGCTGTGGTAATCAACGAGGATGTGCAATCCACAGTTGATGAACTGATAGCCTTATTAGGGCTTGATTAAGCCGACAATCAATTTTGAAAGGTCTAGGACTAATAACGTGGCTGCACCAGTAAAACCAGAAGGTATTACAAATCCTCCAATTGATGATCTATTAGATACAGCAGGTTCTAAATATCAGTTAGTTATTTATGCAGCAAAACGTGCCCGTCAAATTAATGCTTACTATTCACAATTAGGCGAAGGTTTACTTGAGTATGTAGGACCTTTAGTAGAAACTCAACTTCAAGAAAAACCTTTATCAATTGCATTAAGAGAAATTAATTCTAAGTTATTAAAAACCGAACATGTTGATCCAGAAGTTTTAGCTCAAGAAGCTGCTGAGATGGAACAAAGAAGATTGGCTGCAATTCAAGCTCAACAAAGATATAACGCAAGTTATGACAATTCTTTTGCTGGAGTTTATCCAGATGAAACAAATGAAGTTGTTGAAGAGACAACTGAAACTGTAGAAAATACAGAAGAGAATAGCTCAGAAAATAACTAAGAAATAAAACCATGACTAAGCCTTTAGTGGTTTTAGGTGTTACCGGTGGTATTGCTGCATATAAATCAGCAGAAATAATTAGAAGACTTCGGGACAATAATTATGATGTTCAGGTTATTGCTACAAAAAGCGCATTAAATTTTATAGGTGAAGCGACGCTTGCTGCTTTAAGTGGCAGAGAAGTTGTAAGCGATATTTGGAATAAACCTCACGAAGTAGAGCATGTAAAAATTGCAAAAGAAGCCGCATTGGTTTTAGTAGCACCTGCAACTGCTGATTTTTTGGCTCATCTAGTAAATGGATTTGCAGATAATGCACTTTTAGCAACTTTGTTAACAGCAAAATGTCCAAAAATATTAGCACCAGCAATGCACACCGAAATGTGGGAAAATCTTGCCACGCAAGAAAATATAAGAAAATTAAAAGAGCGAGAATTTATTGTTATTCATCCTGATAAAGGTGCATTAACAAGTGAAGATACAGGTATAGGTAGATTGCCAGATCCACTAAAACTAGTTGAAGTTGTAAATAATGTAATTAAACGTAACGAAATAAATCCTATTCAAGATTTAAAAAATATTAAAGTGTTGATATCAGCAGGTGGGACGAGAGAGGCAATAGATCCAATTAGATTTATAGGAAATAGATCAAGTGGTCTTCAAGGATTATCGTTTGCCAGTGCTGCAATATCTCGTGGTGCGCAAGTTTGTCTAATCGGTGCAAATATAAAGTCTGAAATTCCTGCAGGTTGTGACTACATACCTGTCGAGGATGCATCAGAATTAAGAGAAGAATTACTTTTGAGAGTTAAAGATTTTGATCTGATTATCATGAACGCAGCGGTTTCTGATTACAGAGTAAAAAATAAATCAAATGAAAAAATAAAGAAAATTAAAGATGAAATCACACTTGAACTTGTAAAGAATCCTGATATCTTGCAAGAAATTTCGAGAAATAAGAATAATAAGCAAATCGTAGTGGGATTTGCTGCAGAGACTATTGATGATGATATTCAGTTGGAAAAGTCAGCCAAGCTCAAGTTAGAACAAAAAGGCTGTGACGTAATTTTTGCTAATAAGGTGAAAAAAGATCAAGCTATGGAGTCAATAAATAATGAATTTTTGATGGTTAGTCAAAATATGACTAAAAAATTGATGTTAAAGAATAAATTTGACCTAGCTAATGAGGCATTAGATTATCTGTCAGCCCTTCTCGTTAAAGTTGGTAGTATTAAGAAAAGTCCGGTCGAGCCCGACCTTGTGTGACCACAGGAATATATAAATAGAGAGGTTTTTTAATGGCTGGACGTTTGTTTACTTCTGAATCTGTCACCGAAGGTCATCCAGACAAAATTGCAGATCAAATTAGCGACTCTATTTTGGACGATATGTTGCGACAAGATCCTCACAGCAGAGTTGCAGTTGAAACTTTGATTACTACCGGACAAGTGCATGTCGCAGGAGAAGTTACTACTAGTGGTTACACAGATGTCCCAGAAATTATTAGACAAGTTGTTACTGAAATTGGATATGACTCATCCGTTAAAGGATTTGACGGTAACTCCTGTGGAGTTTCTGTATCAATTGGTAAACAATCACCAGACATTGCACAAGGTGTAAATGATGCGTTAGAGGAAAGAACTGGCTCACAAGATCCCCTAGACAAACAAGGCGCTGGAGATCAAGGTCTCATGTTTGGTTATGCGTGTAATGACACAAAATCATTAATGCCATTACCTATTTTTTTAGCTCATAGACTTGCTGAGAAACTAACAGAAGTAAGAAAAAATGGAACACTACCTTATTTACGACCTGATGGAAAAACACAAGTAACTATTGAGTATGACGAAAACAATAAACCCGTGCGTCTTGACACAATTGTTATTTCCTCACAGCATGCAGCAGAAGTTGATTTAGAAAAACAATTAAAACCAGATATTGAAAAACATGTAGTTCAAAAGGTTTTGGAATCTCTTGATATTTCACTAAATACTGATAATTATCGAATACTAGTTAATCCAACTGGACGCTTTGAAATCGGTGGACCTATGGGAGATGCTGGATTAACTGGACGAAAAATTATTGTTGATACATACGGTGGAATGAGTCGCCATGGTGGAGGAGCATTTTCAGGTAAAGATCCTTCAAAAGTTGATAGATCTGCAGCATATGCAATGCGTTGGGTTGCAAAAAATGTTGTAGCTGCAGGACTCGCGCAAAGATGTGAAGTACAAGTGGCATATGCCATAGGTAAAGCGCAACCAGTTGGTGTATTTGTTGAAACTTTTGGATCTGGAATCGTAAGTGATGAGAAAATTCAAGCAGCGATTTTGAAAGTTTTTGATTTAAGGCCCGCTGCAATCATCAGAGATTTAGATTTGAAAAGACCAATTTATAGAAAAACCGCGGCTTATGGTCACTTTGGTAGAGAAGATCAAGATTTCACTTGGGAAAAAACAGATAGAGCAGAAGCTTTAAAATCTGCGATATCAAAATAATTGATTGCAGGTGTTAGCGATTTGGCGCAACACTTAGCAGTAGCAAAAGTTATTTTAGATATTTCATTGCCCCATTTAGATTACCCATTTGATTATGAAATTCCAGAAGAATTAGATGAAGCCTGTCAACCTGGAGTTAAAGTCAAAATTAAATTTGCAGGAAGAAATTTAGAAGGCTGGGTCATAGAGAGGAGTAAGTCGACACATGAGAATAAAAAATTATCGAAGATAGAAAAAGTTATCTCAGAAATACCAGTCCTAAGACCAGAAATTATAGATCTTTGTCGTATAACTTCTGATCAATTTATTGGAACTCTTAATGATTCATTACGATTTTGTATCCCACCTCGTCAAGCAAAAATAGAAAAAAAATATAAATCTTTTATTCCTAATAAATCTAGCTCCTCGGAATTAAATTTGAAGAATATTTCAAATAAGACAAACTGTATTGAGTTTCCTCCTAATTATGATTACTACAAATATCTTCTAAATGTTATAAAAGAAGTAAAAGAAAACTCAAGACAAACAATTGTAATATTTCCAAAATATAATGATGTTATAAATTTTACTGATTATCTAAATAAAAATAATATTATTTTTAAAATCCTTAGTGCAGAGCAAGAACCTGGTCCAAGATATGAATCATTTCTAGAAATTCTTACAAGTCAAATTGATGTGGTGGTCGGTACGAGAAACGCAGTTTTTGCACCTGTGCAAAATTTAGGACTAATTATCGTCTGGGATGATTGTGAAGAAAATTATTACTCTCAGCAGGCACCATACTGGAATGTCAGACAAGTAAGTCTTAATAGAAGTAAAATCAGTAATTCTCAACTAATATTTTGCGGTTTTGGTAAAAGTATTAAAACTTACTTTGATATAAAAAATGAAAAAATTAGTGAAATAATGATTGCATCTAAAGAAGAATTTTGGCCTGAAATCTCTTGGAATTATTCAGATGATCCTATGGAAAAGTCCAGAATGATTCCTAGCTCTGCATGGAAAATAATTCAAGAAGGATTACAAAGATCAAATGTATTGATTCAAGTACCAAGGCTTGGATACTCAAGTAATTTGCAATGTTTGGAATGTAGAGAGAGTTTAAGATGCAATCAATGTTCAGGACCGCTATTTAAAAGTGACAAAAATGAATCTTTGCAATGTAAGTGGTGTGCGAAAAATGTCACATTCTGGCAATGTCAGTACTGTAAATCAACTAAATATGCGACAACTGTATCGGGTCAAAAAAAGATTGTAGAAGAAATCGGTAAAGCATTTCCTGGAGTAAAAATAATAACCTCTGGAGGACAAAATATATTAAGAAAAATCAAAAATGAAAAATCAATAGTAGTTGCAACACCAGGAGCTGAGCCAATCTCTGATACTCCTTATTCTGCTTTGATAATTTTAGATGCATATTTGTATTTGGCTAGAACTGGTTTGTCAAGCAATGAAGATACTTATAGAAAATGGATAAACGCAATCAGTTTAGTTGATAGAAAAGCAAATTCTGGAAAAGTGTTTATCAATCTTGACACGAATAATCGAATTATTCAGTCATTGGTCAAGCAATCAAGTGATTGGTATTTAGAACAAGAATTGAGAATTAGACAAGAAACAAATTTATATCCAGTCAAAGATACATATGTTGTAACCGGTGAATTAAGTGAAGTAAATGAATTAAACTCTGAATTTGGTGAAATTGAAGACTTGAACGTATTAGGTCCAAACATAAATGAACAAAACAGCGAAGCAAGATTAGTTTTTATGACGAATAATAAGAAAAATTTTTCAGTTATTTTAAGGTCAAAAATGAATCAATTTAGTCTAAAGAAAAGAAATCCGGTGCGAGTTAAATACAATCCTTACGATATAGAGTAAAGCAAAAGTAATAGAATAAGCAATATGTCAATAAAATCAATTAAAGTTTTCGGAGATCCTATTCTCACAAGAAAAGCTGATGAGGTTATAGATTTCGATAAAGAATTAAGAAATTTAGTTAAGGATTTAACTGAAACAATGCTTGACGCTCCAGGTGTGGGTTTGGCCGCACCTCAAATTGGAGTTTCTTTAAGAGTTTTTACTTACTGTGTTCAAGAAGATAAACCAGGACACTTAATAAATCCAGTATTAAAGTTATCTGACCTACATCAAATTGGCGATGAAGGTTGTTTATCTGTTCCTGGACTAGCTTTTAATACCGAAAGATCTTTCGGAGTCATTGCAACAGGAAAAAATATGTATGGTGAAGATGTAGTGATTGAAGGCTCTGAGTTGTTAGCAAGATGTATCCAACATGAAACTGACCACTTAGATGGAATTATTTTTGTCGACAGACTTGACAACGACACGCGTAAGTTGGCTATGAAGGCCATAAGAGAATCAGAATGGTTTGGGGGAGAAAAACCTAAAATAAAAGTGAGTCCTCATGACACATTTGGATTATCTATATAAATGAAAGTTCTTTTCTGTGGTTCACCCAAATCAGCAATTCCAATTCTTGAGGCAATCAATAATTCGAAACATGAATTGGTTGGAGTTGTAACTCAATCGGCTAAACCCAAAGGAAGAGATAAAAAATTAAGTAAAACTGAAGTAGCACTTTTCTGCTTGAATAATGATATTAAATTTTATGAGACTAATAATATAGAGGAATTATTTTTTAATGAATTTAATAATCTTGAATTTGATATAGCAATTGTAGTTGCATTTGGACAAATTGTTCCTGCTCAATTGTTAGATATACCTAAGTACGGCTGGATTAATTTACATTATTCACTCTTGCCAAAACTGCGAGGTGCAGCTCCTGTTCAATGGTCAATCCTGAATAATGATTTAGAAACTGGCGTCACCTGGTTTCAAATAGATAAGGGATTAGACACTGGTCCAATATTGCTGCAAAAAAAGATATCCATAAATGATGAGAATTATGAAGAGCTTTTAAATAAATTAAACGAAATGGCTTCCAAAGATTTGGAAAATCTTTTAGACGATATTCAATCCCACAAAGTACAGAAAATTAAGCAATTTGGAGATCCAAGTTTTGCTCCCAAAATCTCTGAATATGATTTAAAAATCGACTGGAATCTTGGAATTGAAAAGATCAAAGCAAAAATAAAAATTGGAAATGATTATTACAGCGCATGGACACTATTTCAAGGAAACAAGATTAAGATATTGAATTTTTTAGGTACCGATCAGGAAAATTTGAATCCAGGTCAAATTAAAATAAGGTCAAAGAATGTACTAGTTGGAACCCCGACTTCTTCATTGATATTAGGTGAAGTTATTCCACAAGGTAAAAAAAGAATGCCCTCTTTTGATTGGCTAAATGGTGTGCAGGTTAAAGAAAATCTAAATTTTGAATAGAGCATTAGGTCTGAGACGTATTTATGGATTACCAAACCAGTAACCTATAGCCATGGATATAAAAATCGCGGCAAGCATACTTAATGCCGATCCGATAAATTTAGAAGATGAGATAATCAAAGTCCAAGAATCCATAGATTGGATTCATTTTGATGTGATGGATAATCATTTTGTACCAAATTTAAGTTTTGGAAAAAGTCTTTTGGAAGCTTTATCCAGAAAGAGAATTAAACCTCTTGATGCACATTTAATGATTGAAAATCCAGACCTGTGGGCTTGCGATTTTGCGGACGCTGGTGCGGATTCAGTTACATTTCATTTGGAAGCTGCAAAAGATCCACAAAAAATTATTAAAGATATTCATAATTTAAATAAAAGAGTTGGAGTTGCGATAAAGCCAAGAACAACATACGACCAGGTTAAGGAATTACTACCTCTTATAGATGTTTTATTGGTGATGACAGTGGAACCAGGTTTTGGCGGTCAAAAATTCATGGATGACATGTTGTTAAAAGTCGAGCAGGCTCGAAAAGATATTACAAAAAGTGATCTAGACGTTTGGATTCAAGTTGATGGTGGAGTTGGATTTCAAACAATCGAAAAGGCAACTCAATCTGGTGCAGATTTCTTGGTCGTTGGTTCTGCTGCTTTTGCTGCCTCTGAACCGGAAAAAGCCATGAAGCAATTACGTAACTTAGCAATAGCTTCTGCAAAATAAAATGGTATTTCAATCAGATAATTACTGGTTATCTTTTGCTCATGATTTAGCGCTGGTACCAAAAAGTGTGAAGCGAAATCCTAGAGTTGGCTGCGTAATTGTTGACTCTTCTGGATTATTAATTTCACAAGGGTTTCATGAAGGATATGGATCAAGCCATGCTGAGCAAATTGCAATAAAAAATGCAGGGGATAAAGCAAAGAATTCAACTCTATTTGTCACTCTTGAACCGTGCAATCATGTTGGAAAAACACCATCTTGTTGTGAGTTAATTGTGAAATCTGGAATAAGTAGAGTTGTTTTTTCGAAGAAGGATCCTAACCCAGTAACCAAGAACAATATCGCTTTTCTAAAACAAAATGGAATTGAAGTGATGCAATTAAATTCTAGTTATAAATATTCTAGGCTTAATTTTCGATGGTTAAAATCTTACGAGTTAGCAAGACCATACGTTAGTGCGAAAATTGCCATAACAGTTGATGGCAAAATAAATGATGGTAGAAAAAAAAATTTTCGAATTACTGGCAAGGCGACTGAAATTGAAGTTCACGAGATCAGAAATGGTTGTGATGCAATCATTTCAGGTGCTAAATCAGTATTGGCTGATAATTCTAAACTAACCGTCAGATATCCGAAAAAACTAAAAAAAGAATTCCAGCCAATTCGCTTTGTAGTCGGAGAAACCAAGATACCAAGTTCTTACAATATATTTAAAGATGATGCGGAAACAATTTTATTACCACGAATTCATCCTCGACTGATTTTAGAAGAACTATGGAAACACGATGTCAGAACAGCTTTGCTTGAGACAGGACCTGTTTTATTAAGTAAATTTTTGGAGAATAAATTGGTTGATGAATTGATTATTTACGTCGCTCCTTTGATTTTGGGACAAGGAGAAGATTTCTTGAAAGAAAATATCCCTGGGTTAAGAGACCAAAATTGGCGAATCGCTAATGTAGGTCTAGTTGGAAGAGATTTACGACTACATTTATTGATTAATTAATAGGATAAAAATGTTTACTGGCATAGTCCAAGCAAGCGGATCAGTCATAGATATCACGGAACTAAGCGATAACTCAAAAGTATTTGTGATTGATTGCAACAAATTGTCGGAACATTTTTTAATGGGTGAAAGTATTAATGTTAATGGAGTGTGTTTAACTATTGAAAAAAATGAAAATGGTGTTTTAACCTTCACAGCTGTAAAAGAAACTCTTGATAAGACGAATTTGGGTAGTTTAGAAATAAAAGATAATGTTAATTTAGAAAGAGCAGCAACATTAACCACACTTCTTGGTGGCCACTTAGTATCTGGACACGTCGATAAAATATTGAAAATTATTAATATTAATAAAAGTGATAACTGGACAGTACTTAGAATAGAAATCGATCAGTTAGACAAGAAATATCTGATAAATAAAGGTTCCATAGCAATAAATGGTGTTTCTTTAACAATTAGTGACTTAAAAAATGATTTTTTTGAAGTAAATCTAATCCCACAAACTTTATCAGAGACCAACCTTAATAATCTTAAAGTTCAAGATTATGTAAATATTGAATTTGACTTAATTGGAAAATATGTCTTAAACAAAGTAAGTAGTGACAATTGATTAACAAAGTCTCTAGAATTACAAAATCAATTCAAGAAAGTAAATTAATCTCTATAGTGGATGATTATCAGGATTTTTCAACTGTAAGTATTTTGCTAACTTCAGAAAATCTATCCTCTGATTTTTTAGAAATCCTGGGTCAAAAATTCAATTTTGAATTAATTTTTTGCTTAGATAACCAAGATTTAGAAAGAATTGGATTTAAATCAAATACTTCTGAAGGGTATATTTACAGATTTAACCAAAAATTACCCAAAATTAGTTCAAAAGACTTAAATAATGATTCTGATTTATACATTAAACAAGTAAAGACTATTTCTCGATTGCTGGATAGAAATTCTACAAAGCAGAGTTTTGTTACTCCAGGAGTTGTGCAACTATCTTGCTCAACAATTGGTGGAGTGTTACGTAGAACTGGACATACAGAGGCAGCAATAGATTTAATGAAAATTGCAGAAAAGTATCCGAATGCAATAATTTGTCAATTTGATATCAATGAAGGTAACAAAGCAATTTTTCAAGAATTTTCAAAATCTCACCAAATTGAAAGCATCTCACTTTCAGAAATAATTGAGTATAGAAGACAGAATGAAAAACAAGTGGAGCTTCATTCAACTAGTCAGTTACCAACAGCTTATGGCGACTTTAAAGCCTATGCATACAGATCATTGGTGGATGGTTTCTCTCATATTGCATTAGTAAAGGGTGAAATAGGTGATGGAGAAAACGTACTTGTTCGAGTTCACTCTGAATGTTTAACTGGAGATGTTTTAGGCTCTTTGCGATGTGATTGTGGTGAACAATTACATGCAGCATTAAAAAGAATTGAATCAGAAAAACGGGGTGTTCTGTTATATATAAGAGGACATGAAGGAAGAAGCATTGGTCTATTAAACAAAATTGCAGCTTACGATTTGCAAGACAAAGGTTTGGATACAGTCGAAGCAAATATTGAGTTAGGCCTTCCAGCTGATGCTAGAGATTATGGAACAGGCGCTCAAATTTTGTCAGATTTGGGAATAAAAAGTATGCGCCTTCTAAGCAATAATCCTTCTAAAAGAGCAGGTCTTGAAGGTTACGGATTAAAAATCGTTGAAAAGGTAGCATTGGTGGTGGAGTCGAATTCCAAAAATGTTAAATACTTGGAGACTAAGAGAAAAAAAATGGGTCATGATTTGCCTTTAAAGGAAAATAATTAAATGAAAGATCCTCAAAGGATTCCAAAAATCAAAATTACTAAAATGCCTAATAACACTAAGATTGCAGTAATCACAGCTCTTTGGAATACAGATTTAACACAAAACATGGAAAAAGAGTGTTTGAAAGAGCTTAATAGACATAAAATAAAAATCAAAAAAATTAATGTTGCTGGTTCATTTGAATTAATAGCTGCTGCAAAAGTAGCACTGGTTAAGAAATATGACGCAGTGATAGTTCTGGGAGTCGTACTGAATGGAGAGACTCCACATTTTGATTATGTTTGTCAAGCAGTTACCAATGGAATGACTAATTTAGCAGTCGAATTTGGCAAACCAATTGGATTTGGCGTTTTAACCTGCAACAACTATAAGCAGGCTTACCAAAGGGCTGGATTTAAAGATTCAAAAGAAAATAAAGGGAAAGAAACCGCTGAAGCAGTTCTACTAAGTTTAATTTCTCACAAAGAATTGGCAAAATAGTTCTTCAAATTTTCTTGAGATAGTATTAGTAGTAAGCAAAGGAATTTATGAAAACTTTTGATCAATTATGGCAAGAATTAAGCAAAAAAGTTGTTACTCAAGATACCAATTCAGCAACAGTGCAAGCAGTAAATTCAGGTGTTCATCAAGTTGGGAAGAAAGTCGTTGAAGAGGCATCAGAAGCTTGGATGGCATGCGAGCACGAATCAAAAGAAAGAGCTGCGGAAGAAATTTCTCAATTGATTTATCAAACTCAGGTTCTAATGCTTGCAGCTGGAATTGAAATTCAAGATGTCTATGGAAAACTATAAATTATGTTGAAAATTGCTATTCCAAATAAGGGTCAACTTGCAGAACCGACTCAAAAATTATTAAGAGAAGCAGGATTTCTAAAAAGTCATCACCCAAGAGATCTTGTAGTAAGTGATCCGGATAACGACATTGAATTTTTCTTTTTGAGACCAAGAGACGTTGCCATATATGTCGGTGAAGGCACTTTAGACTTTGGAATAACAGGAAATGATTTATTGATTGATTCTAAATCATCCGCTGAAATAATGATTGAATTAGGTTATGGAAAATCAACATTTAGAATAGCTGCCGATTCCAAATCGAATCTCAATAGTTATAACGATGTAGTAAATAAAAAAATTGCGACAAGTTACCCTAATCTACTTGCAAAGTGGTTAAAGGATAATTCATTCGTCGCAGAAATAATTAATCTTGATGGAGCTGTTGAAAATGCGATAAGACTTGGAGTTGCCGATGCTATTGCAGATGTGGTTGATACTGGTACAACTATGAAACAAGCAGGATTGAAATTTGTTGGGGAAGTTATTTCCAAATCACAAGCTGTTCTTATAAAAAGTAAAAAAGTAAATAACACTCCTGAAATAGATACCTTCTTAAGAAGAATAAATAGTGTTTTAGTAGCGCGTGAATACGTGATGATGGATTACGACATTGAGAAGAATAATCTTGAAAGCGCAACACTTATCACACCTGGATTCGAATCACCAACGATTTCACCACTTCAAGAAAGTAACTGGGTTGCCGTTAGATCAATGGTTAAGAAGGCTGAAGTCCACAAAGTAATGGATGAACTTTATAAAATAGGAGCTAAAGCAATTATTGTTACAGAAATAATGGCTTGCAGACTTTAGATTTTTCTGATGAATTTAGTATTAAAAATCAATATTTAATTAATCTTTTAGTTGCAAAGCCAAAAGACTTGATGGCTCAACTAAAAAAGATTCTCCCAGATTCAACTTTATTAGTTGCACTTTTTCCGTCTGAAAATAAAAAAGAGATGCAACAGGCAATGATAACTCTTAAAGATCAAAAAACGTATTTATTAGCATTCTCAAATACTCAAAGCATAAAATCTTGGAATAAATCAGCAAGACCTTTACCTCAAACAGCAAAGGATATATGCACAAATGTGAGTACTCTAAACCTTGATGGTTTCATAATAGATATTGGTGATGAGCACAGATTAAAAGTTGAATCAAGTGTATGTAATTCGATGTTCATTGATAAAGACGAAATAATGAATCATAGAGAACAACTTAGAAAGACAATCCATAGAATAGTCTCAGGTTATTCTGAAATAAATTCATTTGAGATACAGGATTCAGAAACTTGTAGTGCCAGAATTATCTTCTATTCAAATTCAGATATTGCAAATACTGTCATTGAAATAAGTAAAAAATTTCAGGAAAGTGATGAAATCCACTTATTTGCCCCACAAGGGTTAGATTTACTGGTGGGGAA
>JACCDX010992792.1_pt1 | contig 24703 bp, 27 predicted proteins | sample 7449681 | NCBI WGS metagenome assembly JACCDX01 (sample SAMN15323450, study PRJNA562643) | freshwater metagenome | isolation source: river surface water | place: USA:Blue River Watershed | collected 2017-08-18
ACACTCAATCTCTCTCACATGGATGATTAGCACGGGTCTTCGTCGTGTACAGAAGAAGCAACAGGAGCGATTTCATCATCCAGGAAGGCATCCATAGCCTTATCAAGAGGTTCGTATCCCTCGTACAGAGACGTGCATAAGTCACGTGCCTCATCAATCTTACGTTGATGTGTTTGCACCATCTTACGGTCAATGTTATCCATAACATCATCAACCAATCGGAATGTATGTACCTCCACCACAGCCCGCTGTCCAATGCGCACCGCGCGGCCCACAGCCTGGTGAACAACGGCAGGATTCCAGTGTTGGCTCAAGAAGAGAATGCGTTTGCAGAACTGTAAGTTCAAGCCGACACCACCACTAACAATCTGTACAACAATAACGACAGGAAGTCCCTCAGCACACGCCGCGCGTGCGGCGTTGACAGCCTCTCCAACAGCCGCGGCCGCCATACCTCCACGAACAGCAAACACCTTAGCCCCCAGATCCGCGGCAGCATCACATACCATGTCAATCTCTTTGCGGAAATTGCAGAACACAATCTGACCAACAGATGCAGCAATCCCAGTCTTTAGTTCTGCCATAACAGCGGACCATTTGGTAGCAGTTCCGTTCCAATCAGGGCGGGGATATGCCTGTCCGAACTTCTGCCGCATACTCTCAACGTAAACCTGTGGATGCACCATAAACTGTTGTATCCGCAGATAGAGTTCCAATTTGATGAGAGCAGACACGCTGCTACTGTCAATGACACTCTCAAGCTGATTGCAGAGCACCTGGAACAACCGCCCCTCAGTCCCACCCTCAGGGATGGAGAGTTCGTGACCGATGAAGCGCGGAGGAGGCGGCAATGCAGCGATGGCACCGCGCAACTCAGACATAGTGCGGCGGAGCATGATGGTGTCAGCCAACCCCGCATACTCACCATCGCGACACTTAGTCCGCAACCACCAACACAGATTCTTCCAATCAGCGATACTGTTCTGTACGGGAGTGGCGGACAGAATCCACCGACACGTCGCCTTAGCCGCAACCTTCATGGCATGCTTCCATCGCGATGTGGCCCGCCCGTTGCGGATGACGTGACCTTCATCCAACACAACACGTCCGAACACAGGGTCAGCACGTGCAATCTCCATGTGGTACATAGACATCTTGGGGTACGTTGTCAGACACACGATAGGACGATCACCGATCCGTACATTGACAGAAGCCGACGACCACGCACCACCGGACTGTAAGGTATCCACGAAGTATCCACAAGCGGTCAACTCCTCTGTCCATCCAGCGACGAGAGCGGGGGGGCATACAATGAGAGTCCGCAATCCCTTAAGAGGCGAGTTCTTGAGCAGTCCGATACACTGGAAAGTCTTACCGAGACCCATGTCATCACCGAGCACACCACCACGACACACATCCGCATCCTCAGCTTCGCGTGCCATCATCCACCGAATTCCAACTTCCTGATGTTGGAGATAAGAGATCCCAGAACGGGGTACAATGAGTTCCGTTTTGTCAAGCATGATAACCGGAAAGATAGAAAGGAAAGTTGTCTTACACTTGCCTAAGCACAGCCAAAACAGCCGGCCCACCCCGCCCTTCACCCTTTCGGCCCCTGCCTGGTCATGACCCCCACCCTTGGGTTCTGTTTCTCACGTCACAAACAGGAGCCCCGTTACCCACCCGCCGACGAAAACCCCGTCACCAAAAAGATGGGTCCTGACCCGGACAAGGGTGCCCCCGAAGGGGCGGAATCACAGCTTAATCGTTAGGTTGGGGGCGCTACCCCCGCGTCGCTAGGGTTCAGAGTGCATATTATCTTATATAAACACCCGGCACTTGTCAGTCAGCCAGCCCAGGCCACCCTGTCAACTTTTACCAGCGACGACCAGCCACCGGCACGTACACCGACCGCGGGGCTTCGCCTCCTTCCATTTTGGCGGACCAGGTGTCAGCGGGCAGGTGGACAGTGTCAGTGACCCCAGAGGGCGAGGTTGGAGGCGTCCACCCAGGCGATCCAGCAGCCGATGACGGCGACGTAACGGGTAGCACGGGTCCTTTGCCAACACCAGCACCGAGAATGCGTCCGAGCCACTTGGTATCAAGAGCAGGTAGAGAGATCATGATGGAAAGAGAGGGAGAGTTAACTGTCTTGTGTTAGTCTCCACGGCAGGCGCATTACAGGTCGCGACCTGTGGGCACTTTTTCACCCGTCACAACTGGCCGATCTCTGCCAAAAATCCGCAGGGAAACGCGTGCAGTACCAAAAAGAGGTGTGTTCTCTCTGTTTTATTCTATTTTCTGATGTTGGTGGTGTCTGTTTACCATTCTCTATCTTCGTGTGCGCAGTCGTAGCCGCAGTAGCCGGCGTAGCGGTTTCCGATCTCATCGTCCTCACAGCCGCAGCAGCGGCAGCGGGGGCCATGGTCATCGGATTCGTAGCCGTCATACTCCTCTTCACGACTGCAATCGCCCTGGCACCAGGGGCGACCACAGTCCTCACAGTCACGGCAGTCGCCGTAGCATTCTGGTCGGCCGCAGTGACGACAAGGCTCAGGAGGATCATACATGGCCTCCTCCTCCTGGCAGAAGGTACAGGTTCTGTAAGTGCAGGCGTGGTGTTGGTGGATAAGCTCAGGCTCAGGGAGGCTCATCCAGCCGAAGGCCTCCCTGATGAGGAGTGGGGCAAGCTCTAGTTCAACCAGTTCCCCGCCCTCCAGGAAGGGCAGGGCGGTCTGGGCGTAATCGGGATAATAGAAACGGACATAGGTGTACTCAGATGTGAAGGTGACCCGTTGGGTCAAGAAGGGGAAGTGGTCGCTAAGGAAGATGCGGAAGAGGAGCTGACCTTCCTCAGGGGTTTCAGGAAGGCGGATCACCATATAATCGGATACCGACGACGCCGTCGTGGTTTCCATGGTGACTGTGGGGCTGGATAGTGACATGATGAGTGGGGGTCTTAACTTCTGCGTTGCGACTGGTCCCACAGGCCATTACCTTGGAGCCCATTCCCGTCAACTTTTTGTTTGATTACCTTTCGGCCAGGAAGGAGGTGACCAATACAAAACGCAACGCCCCCACCCCACTTCTGTTCTTTATTAAATGGACTTTGCAATATTACGGGAAGGCTGACAATCTGCCCCGATCCCTGAACCAAAAGAGGCTGGTTTTTGTGTTCTGTTTTGAAGCCGGAACGGCTGGACAGGCGGTACGCCTTTGGGACTTTGTTTGTGTTGTCTGGTTTTGTTGGAGGGATGTTGGCCGGTTTAGTTCTCCTCAGGGGCGTCCGCGTCAATGGTGTCATCGGGGCGGAGGCGGCCGACGAAGTCGCCCGTGGTCTCCGCGAGCTCGTCGTACTCGTAGACGTTCCCGTTGTTGACCATGTAGATCATCCCGTCAATGAGGCGGAGCTCCCCAGCCGTGGCGACTGCGGAGGCGGAGATGTCTGCCTTGACCTCGGTTGCGGGAGCGGCGGTGGCCGCCTTCTTAGGGGCGGCGGCCTTCTTAGGGGCAGCAGCCTTCTTGGCGGCCTTCTCGGCCTCCTTGGCAGCCTGCTTCTCCTCCTTCTCCTTGTCGGCCGCGGCCTTCTTGGCAGCCTTCTCAGCCTCCTTGGCGGCCTTGAGCTCCTCCTTCTTGGCAGCCTTCTCGGCATCCGCGGCGGCCTTCTTGTCAGCCTTCTCCTTGTCGGCCGCGGCCTTCTTGGCGGCCTTCTCAGCCTCCTTGGCGGCCTTCAGCTCTTCCTTGGAAGCCTTGGTGGAAGGGGCCGAGACGACGGACTCCGTCTCACTGCCGGCCCCACCGGCCACGCCGGTCCACTTGGGAGGCTTGGACTCCGCCCACTGGGTACCGAGCATGTGTACCCAGGACTCCGGCTCCTCGGTGATGCGGCCAGTCCATGGGCCAGGCTTGGGATCCTCTGCGTACTTGGCGAGACGGCGGGTGCAGGTCGCACAGAGATCCGAGCCCTCCACGAGCTTCCCACCGCACTGGGCCTCCCGGTAGATGAAGGGCTTCCAGCGGGTATCCTTCTCAGCCAGAGAGCGACCGACACAGACCGAGTGATCAATGTCAGACTCCTCCAGCCGGTAGGCAGAAGCATCCGGGGCCCCCTCATCCGCCGAGGGGAGTTCAACTGGGGCGGGAGCCGCCTTCTTGGGGCGACCAGGCGACTTCTTTGCAGAAGTGACGGGCTTGGTCCCCAGCCGCTCGTTGAGGAGCGGGATTCCACGATTGAGTTGTTCCAGCAAATCTGCAACAACACTGTCCGGCGCGGACCGGAGTTCCGCCAGGATGGTGTCCAGGGCGGGAGAGTGGCTCATCTCGTCGCCGACGAGAGAGGCGAAGGGGGTAGCAAGGATGGAAGTGGAAACGTTCATCTTGAGAGCTGAGTGGGTAAGTGGCAGTGTCTTTCTATCACGGACCCACTTCAGCACTTCTTGACCGGCACTCCCTGTCAACTTTTTTGCAGGGGTACCACGGCCCAGAGACCGGCCTTCTACCAAAAAGACAACAGGGAAATGGAATGGAAAGACTGACACAGCAACTAACATTCCAAGCCCTGTAACCAAAATTGTTCTAGGTGTGTTACCTTTCTATCACTGCCCCCTCTAACTCGCAGCGACCCGTGATGCCCCTTCCCTTTCCCGATGGAACCGATGGCACCTCCGTCCAGATGATGCTGGAACATTTACATTAGAGCCCATTACCTCGCTGCCCCGTCCTCGCAGCGCTTCGTGATGACCATCCCGTTCCTCCGCGTCCGGTAAGAACATATTTGTCACCTCCGCCCAGTTTGGTAGACCGGCTGAGAAACCGGTTGCTACATGCCCCTCTACCCGCATGCAGCCGTCGTAGGCACAAGACACAATTGTGTCCGAGCGCCGAAGCGCTCTACCCACAGAGGGCCCGCGATCCCATGAGTTGCCCCACGAAACCGCCACCCCCCGCACCCCTACGCCCGAGCACTCTTCGTGCCGTGCCACCACGCCCCTCCCTACTTCTGGCCGTTTGACCATCTGCTAGTACGCGTGGTGGAGTAGCTACCCGTTGTTTGTAGCTTCCTGTGGCCCCTGCTCTCCTCCATGCAGAAACCTCCCTACACCCCCTTTGAGCTCAGACGCACACACACCTGGGATGCCTCTTCTGGCTGTGTGGACGTGGGCTATTAACCGCTCGCTGAAACAACCCAACATCGGCCGATCTCCCTGTCAACTTTTTCAACCGTAGGAGCACGGAGGTTGCCTGTCACCGCAGGTGACTTTTGGCCAATGGAAGGGAGACCCTGCCCGGACTTTGTAATATTACCAGGGGGCCAACAACAACCAAAAGAAGGCCTGAAGCCTCCTTCCCAGCACCCAGATCACGCCCAGTGTACGACGATGCATCCACTGCGGGGAGCAAACGACGTTGCGTTAGACGCGACTTAGGTACTGTCAACCCCTCCATGCAGAAGAATTGCTCCTTCCAGGCCGTTATTGACCGGCTCTCACGCACCCCTCCTTTTGTTTTCGCACGGGACCTCAAAGAGGGGGAATCCATCCCGTGTATAGTCTGCCGCTGTAGCTCAGACGCAGCAGTTCCCAGGCAAGACTTGGTACTATGCTACGTGTGCCCTATCACAGGCACTCGCTCACTGTTGGTCGGGGTAGGCCGCTCCCCCTGTCAACTTTTTTGGCTAATAGAAGGGAAAGGGGGCTTTGCAGGGACACCGACATTCCCCAACAAAACCAAAAGGATTGCTCCTCCCAGGCCGTTGTTGACCGGCTCTCACGCACCACCTCAGTTAGTGTTCGCAAGGGACCCCTGAGGGGATGAAATAGGTCCGATGTAAAGTCTACCGCTGCGGCTCAGACGCCACATTTCCCGGGCAGACGGGGACTATGTGACGTGTGCCCTGTTAGAGGCACGTTGCGGTGTCTGCCATTGTAACTCGGACGCAGCAGTTCCCGGCAAGACGTGGTACTATGCTACGTGTGCCCTATCACAGGCACTCGCTGCTGTTGGTCAGGGTAGGCCTGCCTCCCTGTCAACTTTTTTGGTGGATAGAAAAGGTTGACAGGGAGGGGTTTACCTTTGGCCCTGTGGGCCTAGATTGACAAGAAAAGGAGGGGTTTTGGCCTCCAAACCCAGAAAACCCCAAAGGTTTGCGGAATAAAGCTTGACGTGCCTGGACGGGAGGGGCTCCCACACAGAAAAAAGTTGACAGGGGAGGCGGTAGCTTTGGGGTTGATTCAGCGAGCCCCGAAAGGGGCACGTTAGGGACAAACAGCCGGCATACGTGGCGTTCCCTAGCGTCTGAGCTTTGCACGGTCGGCTTATATCCAGGGGAGTTCTACTCCGTCTTGTACCCTGGACGAACATAAAGACTGGGACCATCTTTTTGGCCTCTGTGTACGCACTCGTGCAGGGGGTCTCCCCTTCCCTTCTATTCACCAAAAGTCACCTGCGGTGACAGGCAACCTCCGTGCTCCTACGGTTGAAAAAGTTGACAAGGAGGCAGCCCCACCCTGACCAACAAGTGGCCAGCGGATACCACAAAACCATACACAAGGTAAACCCACGTCCCAGGAAGCTGACGGCAGCCCCTGGAGCGTACAGCCTAACCGGAACCTGTCCCAGGGGAGATTCCTTCTTCGTACCCTGGGATGGCAAAGAGCAAGAAGGCGCGGCCAGCGGATGGCAGGGGCACGGTTTGCCCCGCTTTTGGCACCGACACTCTGGTGTTAGTACTCCCTGAAAAAGTTGACACTAGCCCCCAAGTCAGGAATGGCTCTGTGGGCTGACATCAGGAAGACACTGTTATCAACCCGCAAACCCCGCACACCCAGAATGAAGCGCACCAATCGTTCTACGTCCCACCGCTCTTCTCCCTCCTCCGCTGCCGGCGGCGCGAAGAAGGCTCAGAAGGCACCCTCTACCAGCTCCGACGGCTGGCAGAGTACACCGGTCCGTGGGGGTGGCCGGGCTGCACCAGCAGTACCAACAGCCCCCAAGAAGGCAAGCACTCCCGTCACCAACTCTCGGTTTGCTGCCTTCACCCTGGACTCCGACTCAGAAGAGGAGTCCAACACCTCCACCCTCAACATCATCCCTGCCGAAACGCCAGATGAGTTCTTCGCCCGTCTTGCGACCGAGGATCCCTACCTGGCGGCTCTGGCCCGCGGGGTCTCCTGGTTTGAGGTGGAGCACGGAGAGGATGACCCTGTCACCAAGGCCTCCCTGGCCCGGATTGCAGCGGAACGTCCCATCCGTGAGGCCGCACGTCTGGCCCGTCTGGCTGCAGAGGCAGAGGTAGAGGTTGCCACTCCTGAGCTGTCAGAGGAGGAACAGGACAAGTCCTACTTCGCCCACTGCCACCGCACAGAGGACGAGTTCTGGAACCAGCCCTTCACGGCCAATCTGGAGGAGCGCATCCCGGACTACTACGACACCTCCGCCCTCACGGATGAGGAGTTCCACGCCATGATCGGATGGGCCTACTCCAACGGCTGGAACGTGGATGTCTGCGGTCGCGAGACGGTCAAGCTGGTGTCAGACAACAACCCTCCCCGCCGGTACATCCCCCACGTCTTCTGGGAGGAGAGTCACCACGATCACTGCCACGGACACAGCCACCAGGCCTCGGCCAAGAAGGTCAAGACGGCCACGATTCCCCGCTTCTGCCGCGCAGGGGAGGCCTGCACGGAGGATGACTGCCGCTACGTCCACGGTGACACGATCCCCAAGGTCAACCGTTCCTGCGGCTTCGGCGAGTCCTGCGGGGCCTCGGATCCAACCGGCGTCAAGCGCTCCCAGTGTCTGTACATGCACCCTGGGGAGACCTGGACCACGGAGTCGTGCATCCACAGACCTCCCCCCGCGCCTGCGGCCCCTGCAGAGTAAAGCGCCCCCTCTGCCCAAAAAGACAAAAAACAAACAAAAAAGTCCCCTCCTTTTGGTTGCTCTGGCCAACTTCCCAGCAACCAAAAAGTTGACGGGGAGCCCGCCCCACCCTACCAACAAGTGCCGAGCCCCGCAAGGGGCGACACCCTGGGGACCCACCGACCAGGAGTGACGGCAATCGGGGGTGGACGTAGCAAAGAGTGTGTTGGCTACGACACGCGTAGCGCGGAACCAGCTGTCTATCTCTCATCCCACCGAGAAGACAACTGAGGAGGGGCGCATCGTTCGGGCCCGGCGGGGCACAGGACCTGACATCAGTGGTCAGGACTCCGGTATGCGATGGACAATTAACTCACATGAGTATGGGGCATACTGGCACGGCTAAGAAGCCATCTTTTGATTGTTGGGTTGGGACCAACGGATTTTGGTAGAGGGGTGTCAGCCTCTCTACCAGCTTTCTGCCAGCCTTCTGTCAGCCAAAAAAGTTGACAGGGAACCTGCCCTGCCCTACCAAACTGTGGGGAGTTACAACGAACCAACGGCCATAGCTACAACCATGTCAGACATGTTCAGCTCCCGTTCTGCCTCTTCCTCTGCTGCCGGCGGCGCAGGGAAAAAGAAGGCAGGAAAGAAAGTCGGTCGCGGCGCACTCCGGGCCAACGAGAAGAATTCAGAGTGCTGTGAGGAGTACATCGCCCGTCTCACCTCACATGGGTCCATCGGCGAAATGGAGGAGGAGCTCATCTTCCTGGGTCGCATCACCAAGAACGTCGGCTGCGGGAACGTTCAGGTGCTCCTCCACACCGGCGAGAAGGCCACCCTCCCTATCCGTGCGTCCGTACGCTTCAAGGGGAAGATGGCCAACAAGTCGGATCGCGCCAACTGCATGCTAGCGGATGATGTCATCGTCGTGGACGGTGGCTTCGCTGCCGGCAAGCTCTCCGGCCACCGCGTCCAGCAGGCCCGCCGTCTATTCAAGTCCTTCCACTACACCGTCCCCAAGGGCTTCTTCTGCCTCCCTGGCGAGACCGCAGAGGAGGAGGAGGACGACGGCGGCGGCTTTGAGTGGGACTACGATGGCACTGGTGAGGAGGTCAAGACGGCCACCACCGGTGGAGGCGCAGGCGGCGGGGAGGACTACGACATTGACAACATCTGAGCGTCGTCCCCAAAAAACCCAAAAACAGAGAGAAAAGCCCAAAAACAAACAAAAAACAACGGCCCAGCTCTTTTTGGCAGATGAAAAGTTGAGTCTACCGGCTCTGCCACCTGCATCCGACGCAGTGGCCCAGCACAAGACAGCAGAGCCAGTAAGATGAACCAGCAACAGCAACAGAACTATCAGTGGCGTGTCACCTGGCACGTCCAAGGGCAGGATGATGAGACGGAGCATGTCAGTCGTTTCTCTGACGCTTGGGCGATGGCACAGCCGTGGCCTGAAGAGCGGGGCGAAGGTGGCGGATGGACCTACACCCGCCGTGCAGACGGTTTGGCCGCCTTCATGGAGGCACCGGCAGGCCCGTTTACCGTCATCGTGGCCCGCACCCGTGACGGCCGGCAGTGGAACTCTGTCTCACGTGAGTGATCCTCTCACAAAAACCCAACACACAAAACAAAAAGAACAGAAACCAACACAAACCAACACAACACCGCCCCACCCCTTTTTGTTTTGCACAACGGAAAAGGTTGACCACTCCGCGGCCTTCTGTTACCTGACATCAGGACGCAAACATAAGACAGTCTGCCTCCTACCCCATCATGCCACGCACCAAGAGTACCCCCCACCACATCTCGGAACTCCACAGCACGACCACCGGCGGTGGCCGTCGCGGGACCACTCCGCCTCCCCCCTCACCTGCCCTTGACCCGGCCGCAGCGCCAGAGGCGGTCCCAGAGGATTTGTCAGTCCTCCCTGTTGCCGCAACAGGCCTCGTCTACCGTCTGCAGGTCTCCCGTCGCTCCTTTGACACCTACACCGAGGAGTTCACCCGCGTGATCGCGGACGGAGACGCAGAGTCCTGGGCCGAGGCGATGACGGACCTCTACGCGCATCTCACGACCTGCCGCGAGTACAACGACAGCATGTCCGGACCCCGCGGCCGCTGCGATGTCGTCACCGACATGTTGGACGACAGCATCCATCCCGCGTTCACGTGGACACGGGGTGCCATCGCCTTCGCGGACCTGCCGGCGTATCTCAGCAGCGGCAGCGGTCCACGAACGATCGCGCTCTCCATGGGCTCCAGCCACCACAACGCGCCCCAGTGGTCCATCCAGTGCGCGGTGGAGGACCGCGCGACCGCGGTCACGCTCACGGCCCTCCGTGTCATCCCTGACTGGCCCGAGAACTACCAGGTCACGGAGCACTTCGCCGACATCCGCGCCGCCATCCGCTTCCTGTCCAACAACTACGACCCAGACGGCAGGAAGGTGGCGGTCACGCTCCCAGGGTCAGAGGAGCCGGTCACCACGGACCTGTTGGCCCCCTTCGCGTTCATGGAGTACGAGTACGGGCGGGGCCCCGATTCCACGCCACCCAACCCGTACGCCTTCTACGACACGGCGGCCCTCCCGCTTCGCATGCGGTTCTCCGAGGGCATCGCGACCGTGACCGTGGAGATCACGCGGACTTGGCCCTAAGCGACAGCCCCTCCACCAAAAACCCAAAAAAAACCAAAAAAGAACAGAAAAACCACCACCTCTTTTTGGCTACCGACCACATAACGTGTGCAAAAAACTGAGCCCTCACACCAACCAACTTACCGGTACAGAAGTAGTGTTAGACCAACGACGACTCTAGCACTAATCCAACAATGTCTGAGAACTACTGTGTTATCAACGAGCAACAGCGCATGGTGCAGGTAACCAGCTATACCGACCTCCAATCCGTACTCAACCATCTGCTCACGGCGTGGGTGGACGGTGATATGGATCTTCCTGGCATCTGTGCCTTCATGGAATTCGCTACGGATGTGGACGAGGGTACCAACTGTAAAGAAATGGCCAAGACAGTCCGCGTCTGGACTGCCGCAAACACCCAACGCATCACCGACCTTCTAGCCGCACTGGAACCTGAGATCCGTGTTCGTCCGCTTTCCCACCCTGATGTAGCCGCCGTCCTAGCTGCGCGCTACGTCAAGGATGTTCTGTAAGGCCAACGCGATCAAACAACTAACAATCCAGAAACCAACTAACAATCACAACCCCACTTTTTGGCTGCCGTCACGGCTGAAAGGTGAGCAAACCGGCGGGGCCTAAAGAACCCCAACTACGATGACAGACTCTTATCAGATCACCAGCTACCGTCGTTCCACGGACATCTGGGACCCCTCCTGGACTGCAGAGACAACAGATCTCCACACGGATCAGGATGTCAACACCTACATCCGCCATTGTCAGCAGATTGGGGAGACTTACATGGCCGGATTCGGCGACATTCCTGTTCGCACCAACAAAACCGACAATGGATATACTGTGGAAATCGGCCCCACCGACTTCCACAATGTACCGGCCTGGTGTATAGATGTTAGAACCACTACGGGCCAGTAACCCCCCACCCAGGCAAAAAAACAAAAATAAAAAAGTTGACTTTTGTTTGTTACCCCGACCAACAGTCCATCAGGAACGAACACAAGACAGTTAATTCCTAAGCAGAACCATGTCCGCACACCCAGCTATTTCCACGTACCACCCCGCCTCTGTCAACCCTGACAGATGCCTTGCCCGCCGCACGAACTCCGATCTGGCCGACCGCCGTTGGGCCCCCTTCGTGTTCGCGGTCCAACAGTGCCAACACCGTCCCGTCCGCGACTCCGATCTCTGTGATGTCTGCGAGCGCCGCGAGGCCGCAGCCGAGCCCAAATGGACCGAAGATGGATGGCACGGCCGCGTCACGGACGCTGAACTCCCGCCCACCAGCCACTTCGCGGGATCTGCCTGGTTCCACACCAAGGCGAAGTGGCGCGGCACGGAGAAGCCGCTCACCGCCAAGCAGAATTCCCCGCGTCACGAGGCCACGAAGTGGAACATGACGGATGTTCGTCACTTCATCGGGGGTACAGAACACCGTGACATCCACCGCGCCATCCAGGACAACCTGGTGGGGGCACAGTTGCTCCGCGACGGTGTCTGCACGATGCTCGGCAAGCCTGACGGTGCCACGCGGATCTCCTATCGCAAACCAGGGGAGACCAGGCTATCTGCCTGCGCAACGCGCCCAGAGCTGGCGGAGCTGATTCTGCTGCTCAAGCGGACAACGGATGTGGTGGTGAATGTCAGCTACACGCCGATCAAGAAGAAGGCGACTGCACCAGCACCAGCCCCTGCAACCGCAGACATCCCTGCGATCGTTGTCACCCCTGCACCAGCACCTGCACCGGCACCGGCACCAACAGCCGTAGCCACAGCCATCGCGGAGATCCTGGCCGGCCTTGATGACACACGCAGCGCGATCCTTGCCGATCTCCTGCAGAAGCTGAGCGGAAAGAGCAAGAAAATCAAGGTGACCAAGAAGGCGACGTCCGCGTAAACACACAAACACCAGGCGCAAAAACAAAAATAAAAGTGACTTTTGGCTGTCATCCTACCAACAGCTCCCTCAGGAACGAACAAAAGACAGTTATTTCCTATCAGAATCATGTCCGCCGAAGCCCGTATCGCAGAAATCAACGCTCTCATCGCCTCTCTTGAGAAAGAACGCGAAACCATCCAAGCAACACTGGCTGTGGCCAGCATCCCAGAATGGGTGGATAACTGGTTGGGACAACTGGCATCCGCCTTTGACGACCCTGTCCCTGATGGGCTGAGGGCCAAGCTGTTGGCCGGATTAAGCAGTTACCCAACGCGCACGGTAACAAAACAGACAGGGAAATCGTACGACCCCGACTGGACGGTGACTACGTACACATACAGCTGGAACGACTGTCCTGTGACTTACACGATGTCAGCCCACCCATACCACAAGACAGAGTATAAACTGGATAGTAAATGGTTGGGCTCCACTCCCCTGACAGAGCTGTACGGCTGGGAGGCACTGGCCGCGGTGGAAGATAACTACAAAATCGCCGCCATCATGCACTGGCCCGACGACCGAGATGAGTAAATGTAAGAGACACACAAACCAAACGCCGACCACCAACATCCTTTTTGATTCCAGTGTAAGCAGAATGAGATACCACTGACCATCAAGCTGACGACAGCCGACCGCCAACCAGGCTGCGAAAATTGATAGCCCGCGGGGCCCAGATAGCCAGATAATTAGTCCAAGCACAAGACGCCCAAGACCACACCGTACTCAAGATGCCATCAACCGATCTCAGAACCGTTACTACCTGCAGTCGCCCCCACTGCGCTCTTTGTAAGCTGCCGCCCCCACAAGACCTGTCCATGAAGCGCGGCGCGCTTACGGATAAGGCTCGGGCTAACATGCAGAAAGAGCTAGCAGATCATGATGCCTCCATCGCCACGCTACAGATCAAACGTGACGCCACCCGCAACCAACGGAAGAAGGACGAATTCTCCAAATATATAGAGAAACGCTGTCTAAAGGGTGCGATACTGCGCAAAGCTCTAGAACTCGGGGTCCGTATTGGGAATCCCCATCTTGCAAAAGAGATGGGGTTACCATTTGAAAAGATCCGGGCTTTGTGGTACTTCTAACAAGAACCCGGCACTAACACATCCAGAGCAGTTGTAACCAATCCAGACACATTTTTGATGTGAGGATTGATATGTTTGAAGAACAGAACCCGACACCACAGTCATTTGGCTACACCTGCCAAACGACCCAAAATACCCGCGAAAAAATTGACACCCACCGGCCCCAAGTAGCCAGATAATTAGTCCAAGCACAAGACGCCCACGACTCAGCTACAAGCTACAACCATGTCCACTTCCAACGATCAGTACGAGACCGCCAGCATCGCCTCCTCCTCTGCCAGCAGCACCAAGGAGCTCTCCGCAGCCGCCAAGGCCAAGCTGGAGCAGAAGGCCGCTGCCGCTGCAGAGAAGGCCGCCCAGAAGGCAGCCGAGAAGGCCATCAAGGATGCCGAGAAGGCCGCCGAGAAGGCTGCCAAGGAGGCAGAGAAGGCACTGGAGAAGGAGGCCAAGAAGGCTGCCGCTGCTGCAGAGCGGGAAGCCAAGAAGGCCGCTGCCGCTGCCGAAAAGGAGGCCCAGAAGGCTCTGGAGAAGGCTGCCAAGGAGGCCGAGAAGGCGGCCGCCAAGGCCGCAAAGGAGGCAGAGAAGGCCGCACAGCCCAAGCGCCCTGTGGGGCGTCCCAAGAAGACCAGCACCTCCTCCACGGCCTCTGATACCGCCGCACCCACTCTCACCATGGAGGCCCCTCCCGCTCCGGCACCGGTTGCGGACCCCACGGGCCGCATCTCCCAGCTGGAGAGCGAGGTCGCGGAGCTCCGCACCTACGTCGCGGCTCTGTCTGCCACCCACGCCAACGCGCTCTCCCTCCTTGACACGATCCGCAAGCTCGTGAACGCGTAAGCCCCTCCAAACACACAAACAAAATACAACAAGAACAAACAATCAAAACCAAAAACAACAGTTCTTTTTGGCCCTTAATGTGCCGGCCACAATTCGTTCATCTTCTTTATAAACTGTTCTGCGACATACCGATTAGTCCCATACATTCTCGCCCATTCATACCCCTCCCGTTTCTTTTGTTCACGGGCCTCCACATTATGCAAATAGAAGTCATACAACTTCAAAAACGTAGCCTTGTCTTTCGCGTACACAACAATCCCACCAGTCAAATCCGTAGCAGCCGGATTATCAGAAATCACGACACATCCCGCCGCCAATCCCTCAAACACACGTTGAGTCACATGATTGTTGGCAATATTTGCGTCCGCATGAAAACCAAACGCAATATGGCTAGACATATGGATGTCACGACGCGTATCGTAAGAAAGCAGGTGACCACCGCGTACATCATGATATAATGTGTTGGGAAGACCGGCAACCCAATACCGTTTATATCCGGATCCCATGAAACATCCATTCCGTACTCTCTCTTTTTCTTGGGTCCCAATTGTAGCAGGCGATTCATTTGCACGTAGCATAAGCGGCACATAATTGTTGACGGAGCAGGCAATTGTATACGCGGGGATATGCGTAGACAGTGTGGGCGGATGTACATAATGTTCACCCGTCAAAATGTATTTACGAAACGGAATATTATCAACCTGGTTGAAGTAACACCACAAAATGTAAACAGCATCAGGATTCAACTCATTCATACGTCGCAGATAATTCCAATCTATATTGTGATTTGATAGCAATAGTACGGATTTTCCAACACAGTCATCCAATGACCGTGCTTCGCTTACTGCATATCCAAAGTCACGCCACCCTTCCAAAAATTCCTTGCATGCCGCATTATGTGTCCAAGGACACGGTGATTCCGGTGTATTGACAAGTGCTATACTGGACATCTAAAGTTAGGGATGGAATTTAGGTTTAAATGCGGGTGCTTATCGTTGGTGCTGGATGGTATGGGTGCCATATTGCTTCCGTTTTACTAGCGCGTGGATGCGACATAACGATCGTTGATAAATCCAATGCTCTCTTCAGCGGATCATCCGCCAAAAATCAAAATCGTCTTCATTTAGGATATCATTATCCACGCAGCCCAGATACAATCCGCGAATGTTCTATCGGATACAACCGGTTCAAACAACAGTATGGTGCCGTTTGTACATCGCCTGTGCCGCGGAATACATATCTGATTGCATCCGAAGGTTCACATATAGACTCTGCAGCATTTGGTAAGTTGTTTGATACCAAGGCAGTGTCATCGCCTCTTCCATTTCGTGTCACCGGTGTTGACACAGACAATACCTATACTGTGAATGAAGAACACATTGACCATATAAAAGCCGCCGCGCATTTCCAAAACGTACTTGGCCCCTATTTGCGCACAATTGACGACTCAACTGCATTTACATCGCTAGAAAAGATTGAGGCAGCCATATCCCAAACGCCGTTTGATTACATTCTCAACTGTACATACAATCATTTGGATCCCATTGAATACGAACACTACGAATTGTTTTTGACATTACTCTATAAAATCCCTACACTACCATCATTTGCCTGTACGATAATGGATGGACCATTTTATTCCTTGTATCCATATGATATGGAATGTAAGCTGTATACGCTTACAAGTGTCCAACACGGCGTTCTGTATGCGGGACGTGATTGTAGCCAAACTGTTTCGGAGGACGTTGTAGCGACTGTACGTACACACATAGAATCAGACATTGCTAGATATATACCTGATTTCCTGCAATTTGCGCGGTATACTGGATACTATACATCGTGGAAAACCAAACCGGTAACATCAACAGACGACCGGTCATTGCGATACAAAAAGGAAGGGCGTGTGCTACATATGTACGGGGGAAAAATCACAGGTATCTTTCAGGCGGAGGAAAATGTATTGCGCGATCTATTTCCACCACAGGATGCAATTGTTGGATGGACCGGTCTCATTGGACGCGAACTTATTACACGCCTTCCTGGTGCGGCGTTGTACAATTCTGGTAATATAGAAACCATACGTGGGCGTCGTTTTGACCGGCTGTATTTTGCAGGCATGCCTGCGGAAAAGTGGAAGATTAATGGAGCACCGGCTGCGGATTATGAACGGTTGCTTGCGTTTATGGATCTATTAAAAACCGTGGAATGTACACATTTTTATCTGATTTCCACAGTTGATGTGATGGATTGTACAGTACAACAGGATGAAACAGGGACGGTATATGCATCACACCCATACGGGACACATCGTCGTGAACTAGAAACCTTTGTTGCTACACAGTATCCTGATCACCATACAATTGTCCGTCTTCCTGGCTTATTTGGTCAGGGGCTCAAGAAGAATGCGTTGTACGATTTGTTGCATGGAAATAATCTTCAATGTGTGAGTCTAGATTCGGAATTTCAGTGGTATGACATTGTTGATTTGTATGACGATTTGGAAAAATGGCGCAACCGTGGTATCACACTTGTCCAACCTGTATCGGAGCCTGTGGCGATGCGTACAATTGTACGGCAGTTTTTCCCTGATTTGGAAGGCGCATGTATCGGGACATCAGCAGTTTCCTATAATTTGGTGTCACGCTACGGTGTGCAGAGTGCCGACAGCATTCTCAAGAAATTGGCGCAATATATTGGAATTACACGTGCACTGCAGCGCACATCACGCCGTCTAGCGATTTCAAATATTGCATGGTCTTCATCGCATTCTGGCGATGTTATGAAGTTATTGGAACGATACAGAATTTCTAATATTGAAGTTGCATATGCCCGCAGTTGTCACAACGCCGTCAGTATGCAAAGCATACTATACGGTACGGATATCCAATTGTTTGAAGATGTGCGTTTCTTCGGCCATTTGAGCGGTGTTCTGGAACGTTGCAAAGACCACGGTATACAGCGAATCGTATTTGGGTCACCGCGTCAGCGTAAGCCGCCCACTGGGTTTGGACGTGATGACCAGATTGCCTATTTTCGCCGTATTGGCGATATGTGCCTGGACGCCGGTGTTGTTTTTTGTTTGGAACCGAATGCATCCGATTATGACTGTACATGGCTAACAACGGCAAACGCGGTGTTTGATTTTGTGCGTGCGGTAAATCACCCGCATATACGCATAAATTTAGATACGGGCAACTACAATATGGAACACGATACCAGTGATGTGCGTCCGATGTTTGCAGGCAAGTGGGTAGGTCATATACAGATCAGTGCACCGTTTTTAGGACCGGTTCATACGTTGCACGACATTGATCTGCACCCAATTATTGCAGCGGCTGCAGAATATAGATACGATGGGTATATTTCATTGGAGATGAAAGAAACATCAATGTATGATATAGCATTATCGTGTGAAATGGCAGTCAGAAAGTTAGGATATGTGTTTGTAATGAACTGACGATAGATACATTCTTACTTCCATGGAACTAGGAAACCAAAAACAACAGATTTTTTTTTGGTTTTCAGGTTATTTGTGTGGAATCCCAGGATTAGCGCAGACACTTCTTGCAGGACTCCAGCTGGAAGACGACGAGGAAGAGATAGGCGGAGAGCACCAGGAGCGCGACGAACAGATGCCAGAGTGGAATGCGCGCCGTGACGGTGGTGTTCCAGATGTCAGGCTCCACCTCCACCTCCAGGTCAGCCTCCTCCTCGGCCTCAAGAGGAGGCAAGGGAGGTACGGGGCTCACGGCACCGCGCCGCGACCGCAACCGCGCCGGTGCATCAGGACAGATAACCGGTCGCGGAGTGCGTGGAGGCGATCCAGGCGGCTCCATGAAGGAAGGTCGCTCCATAGGTCGCTCTCCGTCCGACCCACCCCATTCCTGTGCGGGATAGATCTCATCGGCATCCTGGAGGGCCGCGCGCTGACGTTCCCACGCCTGCCTGTCCGCCCGTGTGAGCTCATCTGGGTCCACATCATTGATGATCCCCATCGCCTCATTCCGCGACCACGGCTCCGCCAGGTAGGAACCAGAATGGCCCGTATAGTCCGCCGACGTGGCGACGAAGAGCGGTTCATAGCCCGACCGGACCCAGAACTCACAATCCGGAAACCCGCACATGCCGTAGTCCGAGCCAGAATCCGTACGGCGAATGGGCACCGGCGGAGGCGGCGCGTCCGTCACCCGTGCATCCTCAACAGCCGCCAAGCGCGCGGCCACGACGGGAATGTGTTCGCAGCACACGGGGCACTCACAGTCACCCAGATGTTGCCACATCTCGGACCAGAAGATCCCGTTCTGCACGGGATTGTCAAAGCGGATACCGACACCAGGAATGACCTCCGTCACCACGCCGGTGCGGACAGCGCCGCTGGTGGCCCGTCCCGTCAACACGGAAACGCCGACCATCAGATCGTCGGCCACGAAGTTACGAGTGGCCAGAATGTCGTCAAACACGACATCTTCAACATCAGAACCAGATTTGAACGTAGGGTGAGGCATCTTGATTGCTAGTGGACGGTAAGGTACGGTCTTTGTACGGAACAGTCGTGGTTGTTAGCCTGGCCAGTCACCCCGACGCTCAACTTTTTCGGGCATGCGGTTGCCCACCAACATCCGGTATATCTGACACTAGACAGATGTCGGAACCAAAGAAAGAGTTCATAACCTTCGGAAGTCACGACAATTTTATCGCGGCAGGAAAGCGACTGATAGACCAGGCCACCAGACTAAACATCTTTGACAAACTGACTCTATTCACTGCCGCTGATCTGCAGGCCGATCCCGATTTCTGGCCACGCCATGGCGATTTCGTCACCAAGAATCCACGTGGATACGGTTACTGGCTATGGAAACCGTACTTGATCAACAAGACCATCCAATCAATGAACGACGGTGATATTCTGTTATATCTGGACTGCGGATGTGAGATAGATGTACGCGAACGAAATTACATGCTCCACTGTCTGAACGTGGTTAAGACAGACAAGATTGTAGGTACGTATACGGGTCAGATAGAGAAAAAGTGGAATAAAATGGATCTGTTGATTGAACTGGGTATGGTAAATAGCGAATCCCTGAAAACGCTGCAACGCCAGGCCGGTGCAGATCTGATCTATGTCTGTAAGGAAACCCGTGATCTCATCGCAGAATGGTATCGTCTGGCCTGTTGTTACCATAACATAGATGACAGTCCATCAGTAGCACCGAATCTGCCCATGTTTATAGAACATCGTCACGATCAGTCCATCTACAGTCTCTTGACAAAGAAATATGGAATCTATAGCCCAACAACGAATCTGGAATCAGCCTGTGTCAAGACGATCCGCAACAAGACCGGATCATATACGTATTAATGGGTGGGTCACCAAACTTGCAGGCCCCACCCACACCGTCAACCAGGCAACAACGACAACGACGACTTCCATCCCATGTCATTCTACCGCACATACATTGATCCGCAAACCGCAGAAGCCCTGTTCTATTCCTGGGATTTCACCCTTGGTGGATGGGCACCAGACATCACCTCCATGACCGCCTGGCGCACCGGTACACTTCGCGCATATCGGCCCACAGCCACACTGTTCGTCACCATGCCCGGTTATGTAAGCCGCCCCGTAATGACCGACAGCGAACTCCAGGATATCTGCGGAATCGCCACGCGCCCGTGGATCCCCGATGGAGCCGTTCCGCTGATTGCGGAATCCGACATCCAGCAGTACGACACTTGGAATCGTACGGAACTCGCACCGACCGTATGGGAGGATGCGGATCGCCCCCTGTTGCACTACGACGATCCACTGACAGTAACGGTCTTCCAGTCCATTAACCAGGAGATGGCTGCGGCTGCATTGTTAGCCATCCACCAAACACAAGTCCCAGGAGCACCCCAAACACAAACACAATCACAATCACCAGAACTAACAGCACCAGAGCTACCACGTCACGTTGCACTCATGGTTCTCCAGAACGCAGTGTCAGCCGGTGCCACCTGTCCCATTTCCATGGAACCCATTCGGTCCACTGGATCTTCCGTCACCGGATGTGGACACGTATTCCAGACAGCAGCTCTCCGGCGTTGGGCTCACAGTACGTGTCCCGAATGTCGGACCCAGACCACGGCAACCGCGTTTTAATTCTCCTGTCTCTGTAGAAAGATGTCTGGCTCTGGTTCTGGTTCTGGTTCTGCTCCCGCTCCTAAGATGATGGGTGGTGCCCGTCGCAAGACCCTGAAGGCCCGCAAGTCCCACAAGCGCAGTCACCGTAAGTCTGCCAAGCGCTCCCAGAAGCAGAAACAGTCCCGTAAGCATTAAATCACCTCCCTAACACATTCAAAACACAGACAAATCATTTTGGTCCGTGTTTGTAATGTAAACTTCACCTTACAGCAATCCCGCCATTGCATCAAGAATCTGAATGGCCGGTGCCCCAACCATCCCACGAATTGCATCAATCGCGCCCCGTACACGCTGAACACGATCGTCCCATCGTCCATATGTGGCAGTAACAGCCTCAAGAGTCCATGTCCCCACACCCTTACGACCATTCACATCATTGTGCAGAGCAAGCAACCAATTGCGTATATCTATCGTGACAACCCGTGATCTGATCAAAGTACCTGTGTTCTTTACAAGCGGATGATTGGCGTGCCACTGTACGTAATGATGGGTGCATTCCGGGCAAGGCAGCGAGACACGTAACGCCATCAGTAGCTGCCCCCATATTTTGTTAACATGAGAGCCTTGTATGAATTCGGCCATTGTATGCAGAGCCGTCCACAGGTGCGGCCCCCATAGGGCTGGATCGTGAATGACGGGTTCAGGAGGAGGAGGAGCGGCACGCCCTCTGAACACCGGTTGGGGTGGTGCCTGCGCTCTTACAGCTCTGGCTTCAGCCGCACGTTTGCCACAATTGCACATGTCTCTAAGATGCTGATAGAATCTGTATGTCAGCGTAGTGCGTTTATTCCTTATGGTTTTGTGGTTGGTTTGCATAGACCAGGTTACGATATCCTTCCCTGTCCACCGGCTTAGCCGCCGGCCGACCGAAGGGAGGCCGGCCATAGGCCGTACCCCGCAACCCTCCACAAACAACAAACAACAAACAACAAAAAACCCCCTAGAACGTTGAGGTTTTGGGGGTATTTTGGCGGAACAGTGTCGGGGACGCGTGGGAATCGCCAACACAACCGACAAAATCCTGAACGGTGGTCACGGAGCTCGCCGATTGCGAACGGGCCCGTGGCCCGTGGACCTTTGTCCTCCTCAAGAACTTTCCTGAACGAACTTTTTTGGTTGATGACCGGGGATCATGAAAAACGACCGTCCAGATCAACAATCCCATGCGATCACATCAGGAGGATTGTTAGTTTCTTACAAAAATGACGCGGTGGCCACTGACACTGCCTCCACCACTCACGATGTCAGAGTGGATTCTGTTGCACAATACCACTGTTCGCCAGGCAGATATCTATAAGATTGAAGTTGATATGCGTCATGATATATCATACACTGTGACATTAAGAGGAGGTGACCGGCTTTCTGTTCGCGAGGATCAGGCTGGTGGCAAGTGGCTGTACCTGCGGACAAAGGAGGCAACTGAAGCGGGATGGGAGGCTGAGAAGCAGGTCCGCCGCGATGAGGAGGAGGCCTAGGCAAAATCGCTGAATATTATGGTTTGGGATTTTTCGGAAGAGTTGTGCCGACAGATAGTCATAGCAATCTCACAATGTACCCATTTTCACCGTTACGTCAACGACAAACCAATCTGTGAACAACGAGGCCGCGGGCCTTGGAACTTTCTTGACCTCAAGGACTTTTGGAAACGGACTTTTTTGGTTAATGACCAGGAGGATAAAAAATTCGGCAGTGTTAGTCCATGGAGGTGACGGTTGTTGGTCTCTTTCTTCGGTAAAAGTGACCGATTTCGGTCCATGACTCCTTCCAACCAACATGCCTCTGAAAGAATTGCGGATCGCGGACCTGGCCGCGGCCTACCGAACAGCCAGCTACGAAGAAGCAGTGGAGATGGCGAATCTCGGTGCTGCCGCCTATGGAATTGTTCGTGACTCGCTCCGTGAACAATGGGACGCGGCCATGGGTGCCGAAGAGGCGGCGAAAGCCGACATCTGGCGTTCTGAGGGGCGGATGTCAGCCCTTGATGAGGTAAAGGACCGGTTAACAGCGGGTGAAGTCGCGGTCGCACGGGTGGCAACACTCCAGGCGCAGATTGATGCAGAAGTGAAACGTCGTACTGAGGAGATGTTAGTCACCTATCGGAAGGAATGCGAACTGGAAGTACGGGAGGAAGTCCATGGATTACAAACACAGTTGGCGGAGCTGCGGGGTGCGGCGAAGTCATATTCCATGTTGGAGGAGGCACATGATGCAATGCGCGAACAGATTGCCCAACTACAGAAAGAGGTAGCCAAGTATACTGCTGCAACCAGCACAAAGAGTAGTCACGCGATTGGTAAGATTGGCGAAGCGATGATATTGGATATGCTGAATATGTATGTGTTGCCGCGGTTCCCGTATGCAGAGGTGCGCGATGTAACTGCTGTGAAACATGTGGGGGATTTCCATCTATGGGTATTCGGACCAACAGGAAAGCGCGTGAAGATTATGTTGGATGTGAAGAAGTATGCTTCGCCTGTACAGAATATTGAGGTGGAGAAGTTATACAGTGACATGGACGGCGATGATGCAGAGGCCGGTATCATGGTCAGCTTGGATTCTGCAATCTGTAATAAGTCACAGTTCCAGATCGTGAGAACGAAGCGGAATAAACCGTGTATGTTTCTATCATTTGATAAATTGGATGATGGTATCCGTCAGGAAGTATTGTGTTGGGCGATTCGTGTCCTGGTTAGTATGGTTGCGGTGCACGATACGGCTGCTCAAGAGGAGAAGTTTGCGGAGATTCAGACATTCCTGGTGGATATGAATGCATCTGTGGCAGAGTTAGATACGTGTTTGAAGTCTGCAAAAACGTTGCATGATTTGCTGCGCGATATGCGGGAGCGTATGGTTGGGCGAATCACTGCATTCAAGGGGGAAGAGAGTATACCGATACCGGTTGCAACTGCCCCAAATGTATATGCAGCCAGTGATGAAACACGATGCAGGGCGAAGAACTCTGGTGGTACGCAATGCAAATCACGGCGGATTCCAACGGGCAACTTATGTACACGACATGATGCGATGATAGCAGAAGGGAAGATTGTTCTGTTGGTTGACGGGGTTTAAGTCGGTCATAGCAGTGCGGGTATAATGGGGCGTCGGCGGAGAGTACGTGGGTTGATTTTGGATCTGACAAGGGTGGAAGATGGTGAAGTGGCTCCTTTGGATGACTTGATAGTGGAACCGCCAGCAGAAGAGAATGTTACACCAACAAATTGTGGAGAGTGTGGTAACATGCACCTATGTAGATGGAGATTGGAGGACGTGGCCGTGTGCTTCTTTTGTTATCAACTATCACATGCAAGTGAGGATGTTGCGGCATTCTTACGAAATGTATATAGTAAACCATGCGAATTTTGTGGAGATACTACCAGAATCAAGCATATGGATCACAGAAACATGTTTTTCAAGAGCCATGCCATCATGGATATGGTAAATATGTCGTTGGAAAGCGTGGTTTCTGAAGTGGGAAAGTGCCAACTTCTGTGTATTACATGCCATAAACAGGTTACTGCTGCAGAACATAGATATGGATTCATAAAAAAGAAGAAATATATGTGTAAAATGCAACGGGATGGAGATTCTGTTACGGAATTACGTGACAAATATGCGACACTGTACGAGAAAGTTATGAATAACGTATATAATCAGATTAAATCAGGTAATTCGGAGGGAATTATTAGATAATTCGCAGGTAATTATTGGCCCTATCATGACATGGGTGATTTTATCAAGTCAAGTTTCCCATATGATCGTATGGGAAACTTGAAAAAGTCGCCTATGGGAAATTCCGTTCGGGGAATTACCTGACTTGTGACGTGATCACGTCACGGGAATTACCTGCGAATTACCTGCAATTCCCCATATAGCCCCACTAATTATCTAATAATTCATAATTAATTATCTGAATTATTAAATTTATGACGTAATTATATCATAGAAATTTCATCTGATTAAATAGTTAAAATTTGTGATAATTCAAAATTATTATCTCTAACTAAATTAGAGTCCCGGAAGCCCGGACGGGCGTGAGCCCGCCTGCGGTGACCCGGGTCATCCGGGCTTCCGGGACTCTAATTTAGTTAGAGATAATAATTTTGAATTATCACAAATTTTAACTATTTAATCAGATGAAATTTCTAT
>JACCDX010589213.1_pt1 | contig 24695 bp, 22 predicted proteins | sample 7449681 | NCBI WGS metagenome assembly JACCDX01 (sample SAMN15323450, study PRJNA562643) | freshwater metagenome | isolation source: river surface water | place: USA:Blue River Watershed | collected 2017-08-18
TACTTGTATTCATAACCGAAGAGCTTGTAGTGGTGGTAAATACCGAAGGCCAGAAGCGCGACACTGAGAATCGCAAGAATGAATGGGCTAAATTTTGGCACTATAAAGAATGCAATGAGTGTACCTACGAGAATAACGAGCAGACTTGGTAAAAAAAATTCCATTTTCTAAAGGTATCCTATTCCTGTTTAGAACATGGGAGAAATCGCGGCTCTACGAAATGACTTCGGTAAGGTCGCGATGGGTAAGGAAGTGTTTCTTGCAGCAATAGCGAGTAAAACCGAGCTCTTTAAGAACACTATTCTCAATGGTTTCGGGAATTTTTCCAGTGTCGGGCGAAACACTACCATCAATCATAATAGGACCTGTACTTGTATTCATGCCGGCCTCTTGTTTACGACGTGATACCTCGGCCTGATAGATGCGCCATTTATCGGCAATCACATTTCCACAATTCATGCAACGGATTGGAATAATCATTTTATGAGAGTTCCCGTGTACTTCTACTTGTGGTTTGCACTATAGGGTTTAGGTTTTGTTGGTCTGGCGGCGTGGGGTCAATTTTATTGAGTGAAGGGGGTTGTATAGGCGCGCGTTCAGTTGTGCGTGTGTATTCCACACCGGCATAGATAGAAAATGAGTTCTGTACTGAACGGCGGTGGTATTGGTTACCAGGGTATGAATCCAGTTCGTAATGAAATTAATAAGCTCCAGCGTCAGATTGATGAACTAAAGCTGGAAAATACATATCTTCTTACTGCGCTCTTCAAAATTGCACCAGATGTTGTAACCGAATATGAGCGTATTAAGGCGGATGAGCGTGCGCGTAAGGAGGAGGAGGCGGCACGTGCTGCGGCGGAGGCTCGTATGGCCCAGCAACAGGCCCAGATGTTTGCCCCTCGTATGGGCGGGTCTGGTTCGGCGCAGGGGACTTACAGTTCACTGTACAGTGGGTCTGGTCGCTTCCGCTAGGAGGCATAACTGCCCCCTATAACCCCCTGTTTCCGCGGGAGCACACAATACAGAGGGAAGTATCAAATAAAAATAACCAAAACAATTCCTATAGTGTAGCACGATAGGAATTATTATTTAATGTCATTTACAACACTTTCTTCTTTTTAAGGCTGGCGATTTGTGTAGGGGTAATGTCAATGTCATGGAGTTCCTTGATTTGGAAGGCAAGAAGTTTAGATGTCAGTTTTGGGTACATGGCATGTACTTTTTGGATGTTGAGAATCTGATCCGATGTAAATCCCAGGGTCAGAGCTTCGGTCTGGACCGATGTTGGAACATGGGTATGTTGCCGAACATGGGTATGTGTACTCCCTGCACCAGCCGTATGTTCAACCACTTCTCTCTGCGCCCCAGCCGATGTATCCTTCACCATTCCTATAGTGATAGCGCCGGCGTGGTGAGCATCGTGACAGCGTTGGCAGACGGCGACGAGGTTGCGTAGGCCGTGGAGGGCTGTGCCGTCCGCATTCCAGGCCTTCTTCACAGCATCATGTTGTTCCTGAATGTGATGGACTTCAATGTCTCGTGCCAGGGCCGAGCCACAGACTTCACAGGCCCTCTGAAGGACATCCGCATTATAGGAATTGCCTGCGCGTGGGTCCTCGCCCAGAAGGGCGCGCCGAAACCCGTAGGCCGCCTCCAACAAAGCGGGGGGCATGTGCAATGCTTTTGCTACCGTGAGACCGTAGTTGGATGCCCCAGCACCCGCGGACAAGGTCCGGTCATAGACAAGTACATCCGCCACGGCGTCATAATGAACGCGCAAGTGGGCGATTCGCAACGCCGCCGCCTCCGTAATAGCCGGCAACTTCATCAGGTCGTGCAGGTGTGTCGCCAAGATAAAGGACGAGCCAGCCCCCAACAAACATTGAATACCCGCCGCCACTAAGGCCGTTGCACTCACAGATTCCGTGCCAGAACAGAGTTCATCGCCGAGCACGAGTGTGCGCGCATCAGCAGCCGTCAAAATCGTCCGCAGCTCGCCCATTTCTACGGCAAAGGAGGAAAGACCAGCCCAGAGATTATCCTGATTGAGAATACGAGTGGAGATTGCACTATAGGGTGTGAGAGTCATGGACTGGGCGGGTACAGCGGAGCCGAGTTGGGCAAGTAGGACGGAGAGGCCGAGGGCCTTCATGAGGCTGCTCTTGCCCGAGGCATTAATACCGTAGAGAAGCATACCCCTATAGTGTTCCTTTTGGCTAGGCGCTTGCGCTGACCCAAGGTCCAAGTCGTGGCTGACGAGTTGGGAACGGGACGCCTGGGCCTGAATGAGGGGATGGCGGAGACCACGCACCGAGACGGCACCGGCGGCCCCATCTTGCACTGTAGGAAAATTCCATCCTTGTGCGTCAGCAGTGGCGGCAAAGGCATACATACAATCTAGGTCCGCGACCCAGGACTCCAGTGCCGGCCAATGTTCGGCTGTCGCTTCCATGTATGTAATACATGCCGCAGTGAGTTCATGTTGGAATGTCCGAGCCAGTGTCGCCTGCTTCGCGTCCAGCCGTTCATTGTATGTATCCAACATGGGATGTTCAAGTTTTCCACCACTTTTTTGGAATGACACTAAGACTCCACGATAGGGATTATTTTCGCGGACTCGTTTTCCCCATTCATCAATTCGTTTTAAATTCGCCTTGGTTCCATGTACGACATATGTCATCTTGTCAGTCGCCTTGTAGCCGAGTGCCTGTGCGTCCAGGCCAGCACCGAGGCACATGCCAGCGAGCCACTCGTGCGCCTCTACATGAATTCGCTGGATATCCAGTTCCACCGCCGCTGTGCGTGGACCCACCGCCTCACTGAGGAAGCCCCAGTCGGCAGGCGATTCCTGTGCCTTAAGAGACTTCTCGCGGTCAAAAATCGTGTTCAAGTGTTTGAGACATTGCGCCACAGCAATCCCTATAGTGTATCCCTGGAACGGACCGGCGGCCGTTGCTTCCGCGAGATCCTTAAGTGCACTATAGGAAATATGGAGTTGGTAGACGGCGGCGGCTTTCAGGGCGCCACGTGCAATGGCACGGTGAATGCGTGGAAAGTCGTAGAGTTGCCGCAGGGCCTTGAGGACGGTCGGTTTAGTGGGGGCAGTGGCGAGCCAGCGGACTTTTTCGTGGCGGTCGCGGATGGCTGCGGCGTTGGCGAGGGGGGTTGATAGGAGGGAGGGGAGGGCGCGAATGCCAGGGGGGGAATAGGGTCGGCTAAAGAGCCGTTCCACACCATTGGCGCCGAGCATGGAGAGTTGGTGGAGGGCGTTATTAATAATCCGCATTTTATCCTGGGGGTGCCAGGGGGTTGGCTTGGGGAGGTACACTATAAGATTAGAATAGTGGTCTTCAATCCAGTGAAGGAGGCAGGCAAGGGTTTCCAATGCCGGCTCGGAGGCAATATCTAGCCATGTACCAAATGGAATAATTGTTTTGGGTTTGAAGATACCTTCCATGTATATCATGCGCGCAACTGGGCGTTGAAGATGGGGTGGAAGGACCGGTCGGCTGTAGAGGACTGTATCGTCTTTGAGATAAAGTTCTTTTGCTACCGCATCCATGTCCGCTGGACCGTAGACGACAAGTTCTCGTGGGGGGTAGACCTGGAAGAAGTGGGCGGCAGAGCCTTTGTATGCACTATAGAAGATTGACCCTCCAGCGACATCAATGGCGACGGAGCAGCCGCTGGCTGGGTGCCAAGCACCGACATAGGCCGCGCCGGCGGAGCCGTCCAGGGCCTCCACATGGGTTCCAGGGGAGAGGATGCGCGAGACGGAGCGGCGGATGACATCCCCTCGGTCATTCTTCTCCTGGGTCGCCACGACCACCGTCCAGCCGAGGCCGGTCAAGCGCCCCGCCCACCGGTCCAGGCGGTCCTCAGGGACGCCGGCAAAGAGGCCGGTCAGACCCCCAGGGGCATCGCCAGGATAGTAATTGACCTGGACACCGAGAATATCCGTGAACTCCTTCACGGAGTTAAGCTGGGCGTGGGTCTCTGGGTCCTGTTGTCCGTAGAATTCCCAGAAGCTGCCTTTCTGGAGGAACACCGCAACCCGTGGCCCATAAATATCCCTATAGTGCGTGTATAGGGACTGATATTGGTTGTAAAATTCCTGAGAGTGGACCATTTTCTGGTGGTGGGTGCGAAGAGCGGTTCTTATAAACTACACTGTAGGAGTATATAAGAATCTTGTTTATGTTGTTTCTGTTGTTTCTATTGCTGCCCCTCTTTACAGCCCACTGCGCATTGTTTTGAGGTCTTTGTACATCTTGCGGAGCATTACTTCAGGGGCCTTAGAGCCGCCCTTGAGAACACCGGCTTTGACGAGGGCGGCCTTGACCGAGTCTATGCTCATAGACGCCACCTTCTTCGCGGTCTTGTGTGCCTTCTTGAGCTTCTTGCTCATAGACTTCACAGCGAGGCCAATCTTGCGCGACTTGAGGGTCTTTGCCCCGCCGACAGTGGCAGGCGCACCGTTCTTGCGGTGTGCACGGGGACCACGAAGGGCGACACGGGTTTTTGCTCCACGGAGTTCCACTTTAGAGCCTCCAGCCATTGGAGTCTGGGCAAGGGCGACGGATGCGGGAGCACCAACAGGGTCTTGCGCCATCTTGATTGGCGGAATGATTTGGCTCGTGAGAGTCCCAGATGCGGTCATAGGAGTGACTCCCTGGGCGGTCTGTGCATACGCACTGCCACCATGTGTCGCGGCGTCCTTCATCCCATCCGCAACAACACCTATAGTGCTGACTGGGGCACCCGCTTCACTGTATGCGGGAGCAGCTCCACCCGCTTGAGAAGCTTGTTGGTTCTTACGAGTACGCTTTGCTCCACCAGTACGACGCATGGAATCAGCAGAAACACGAAACTCGCGGAACTCAGGGTCTGACATTATAGGAATTGTTTCCTTATCTATTTATTATTGTGAAAAACATTATTTGGGCGATGCCACCTCCTCCCCCCAAAAAATTGAGGCGCGCCACCATTTCCAGCCGCAAGTAAACTTTAGACTGTTGAAAAAATGGCAACTCTTGACCACCGCCACGTGTTTGATCTCTTCTTCAAGCAGGCGGAAGGGCGGCAGATTATTTCGCACCAGATTGAAAGTTTCAATGAGTTCCTTGAAATCCAAGTCCCCTACATCATCAAAGGCGCCAACCCTATAGTTGTACGCGGCTCCCCAGAGACGCCACTCGCCGGCCCACGTTCTGCGTTGGCCTCTGCCACTGGTCTGAGCACTTCGGCGGCAAATGTCTTGATTGGGCAAACCACGGAAGTGCCTGCGGCGTATACCCACAAGGCCAACTTTGAATATGAAATCCGCATGGAATTTGACAACATTTGCATTCGCAAGCCGACCATCTTTGAAAACAACGGCTCCATTCAGCCAATGATGCCGAATGACGCGCGGCTGCGGAATCTGACGTACACCTCACCACTTTATGTGGATGTGAAGGTGAGTACGAGCTTTATTGATAATAAGAATAATGGAATCGTGCAGACGAAGACGCAGGTCTTTCCCAACATTCATCTGGGGAAAATCCCTGTCATGGTGGGCTCCAAGTACTGCCTCCTCCATGACCAGAAGTACATGGTGCCAAGTGAACTCGGTGAGTGTGGAGAGGACCCTGGTGGCTACTTCATCATTCAGGGCGGTGAGCGCGTCATCATTTCACAAGAGCGAATGAGTGAGAACCGCCCCTTCGTGTTCCGTAATAATCGGAATATTAGCAAGGAAGTGGAAGTTGTAGAAGTGAAGGCCATTGCGCCGAACCATGAGCAGGTGCCGAAGCCGAACACTGTAAAGCTGGTATATCATCCCAAGAATGAGCTCATTCACCTTCTGCGTGCCACTGTGCCGCGCATTAAGGTGGAAGTGCCGCTCTTCATTCTCTTCCGTGCCTTTGGTATTGAAAAGGACCGTGAAATCGTGGAACTGATTATGGGGGATGCGAATGAGGATAGCACCTTTGACACAATCTTTAATGAATCCATGGCGGAGGCGTCTGCCATTCGCACACAGGAAGAGGCGTATGCCTGGCTCGGTCAGCACATGAATTCGTGGGCCCTGAAGAGTTCCAAGAATCTGGCGATTCAGGACATCCTGGGGGAGGAATTCTTTCCTCACATTTGTGAAAGCACTATAGGGGATGGGAATTCGGTGTCCTACTCCAAGGCGTGTCTACTCGCCTACATGACTCGCAAGGTGCTCTGGACATCGGCGGGTCGTATTGTAAATGATGACCGTGATGGATATGCCAACAAGCGCGTGGACCTGCCTGGTTTCCTGCTGGCGAATCTGTTCCGCACCTACTTCAGTGGGAAGATGGTGAAGGACATTCGGTCCACGCTCAGCAAGGAAATCCATGGCGGCTCGTGGAAGGCCTCAGGGAAGTACGAGGAAATCGTGAATGACGCGAACATCTATAAGATTATCAAGTCCACGATTATTGATGTGGGCCTGCGCTCGTCGCTGGCGACGGGGAATTTTGGCTCGGCGAAACTGGGCGGACCGACGAAGATTGGTGTGTCGCAGGTGTTGAACCGGCTGAATTTCCTCGCCTCCATTTCGCACATGCGCCGGTGCTCCACGCCGATTGAGAAGACTGGGAAACTGATTCCCCCTCGTAAACTCCATGCCGCCTCGTATGCCTATGTGTGCCCTTGTGAGACGCCAGAAGGTCATTCGGTAGGTGTAGTGAAGAACATGGCCTGCACGGCCTCCGTGTCTATTACAAGTGACCCTGCCGTGGTCTCGGCCTACCTAAAGCGCCAGGGTCTTCTTCGCCCCCTTACCGCCTCCTCCCACGGAGAAAAGCAGGGACTCACAAAGGTATTCTTGAATGGTATCTGGGTCGGCACTTACACGCCCGCAGAGACGGCGGGGGCCGTGGATGACCTGCGGAAGGCGAAGCGCGCTGGTGTGGTCCATATTCACACATCTATAGTGTGGAAAATGGCGATTGGCGAGGTCTGGATTAGTACGGAGCCAGGGCGTTTCATTCGGCCGGTCTATTATGCGCCGGCGTTGCGTGAAGTACTTGCCGACTCTGCGCTTCTGAAACAGATTGAGTCCCTCAAGTCGTGGGATGCCCTTCTTCTGTGGGAATCGCCGTCTGGAAAGCATCTTGTGGAGTACATTGACCCTGGTGAGACGGAGGGTACACTGATTGCGATGAATCCACCTGAAGTTCTCACTGGAACACAGACCCACTGTGAGATTCATGCGTCATCCATCTTGGGGACTCTGGCGTCCAATATTCCCTTTCCAGACCACAATCAATCTCCTCGTAATGCCTATCAGTCTTCAATGGGCAAGCAGGCGATGGGTGTCTATGCGCTAAACTATAGGGAACGGTTTGATGCGCTCGGTCATGTACTCTCGTATCCGCAAGTGCCGTTTGTAAATCCGTATATGGCGAAATATTACGGTGCGGATAAGATGCTCTACGGACAGAACGTTGTAGTGGCCATTATGACCTACGGCGGTTATAACCAGGAGGATTCTATTATGATTAATCGCGGGGCGCTGGACCGTGGCCTGTTCCGTTCCATCTTCTACCGCACGTACAAGGACGAGGAGAAGAAGAACCAGTCGTCTGGGGAGGAGGAGCGGTTCTGTAAACCGGATGTTGCGCTAACGAAGCAGTTGCGCCATGCGAATTATGACAAGCTGGGCGAGGACGGTTTCGTACCAGAGCAGATGTATGTAGACAATGACGATATTCTGATTGGGAAGGTCGTGCCGCTCCGTGTGCCGACGGGCATGGTGCTGCCGACGGGTTCCAAGAAGTTTCGCGATGTATCTCGTATGATGAAGAACAACGAGACCGGCTACGTGGATAAGATTTTCAAGAACCGTAATGGGGAGGGCTATTCCTTTGTGAAGATTCGTATGCGCCAGGACCGTATCCCTGAGGTGGGGGACAAGTTCAGCTCGCGCCACGGTCAGAAGGGTACCTGTGGTCTGATTCTGAAGCCAGAGGACATGCCCCAGACCCAGTCTGGTATTGTGCCTGACATCATTATCAACCCCCACGCCATTCCGTCGCGTATGACAATCGCCCAGCTCCTGGAGACGCTGCTCGGCAAGCTGTGTTGCGAGGCCGGCGCGGTGGGAGATGGGAGTCCGTTCAACTCGGCGGTGTCGGCAGAACAGATTGGGGATGTATTGCAGAACCAGTATGGCCTGGAGCCGTATTCCAATGAAATTCTCTATAATGGAATGACCGGTCGTATGCAGGAAATCAAGGTGTTTATGGGTCCTTGTTTCTATCAGCGTCTGCGTCATTGTTCGCAGGACAAGATTCATAGTCGTGCCTCTGGGCCGCTGGTAATGCTAACGCGTCAGCCGGCGGAAGGGCGTGCGCGTGAGGGGGGACTGCGCTTTGGAGAGATGGAGCGAGATTGTGTGGCGGCCCATGGTGTAGCCGAGTTTACGAAGGAGCGGTTCATGGAATGCAGTGACATGTTCCCGTGTACAGTGTGTCGTCGGTGTGGGATGTTGGCAGTGGCAAATCCGAAGGAGCATATGATGACGTGTGCGCGGTGTGCCAATACGACGGATTTCGCACACGTACAAATCCCGTATGCATCTAAGTTGTTCCTTCAGGAGTTGGAGAGTATGTGTATTACGAGCCGGCTCATTACGGAGGGTGAAATGAAACCCATGGACAAGCACTATAGTAAGTATTTGGAGACATTGGATGTGTTGGATGAAGAGGATGGGGAAGATGGGGAGGGGGCAGAAGATGGGGAAGACGAAGACCTGGCCTGGAGTGAAGAGTTGGAGGCGTGAATATAAAAAACAACCCCCTATAGATAGAGCCTAATGGCTGAATTTAGTCATTCTCTTGCAAAAACGATTATAGAACGCGTAGGCGAGAAAAAAGAAGCATGGATGGTATTTGATATGGATGAAACGCTAGCGCATTGGAAAAAAACAAAAAACGGTGATATTTTTTATTTACGTCCTACAGTGATTCCTTTTTTAAAGGAGATTTTAGATGCCGGCGTGAAGATTCATTTTGCAATTTATAGTAATACACATTCAAAGAGAAGAGTAGATACCATAGCAAGCACTATAGAAGGTGCTGTGAATGAGGATACAGATAAAGATAGAGAATTTCATCTTTGTTTCAAATTTTATAATCATTTCAAGGGAAATCCTGCCGAGTCTGGATTACGCCGATTGAATGTAAATAAAAATGTGAGTAAGATTGGAAATGCAAAACGTAAACTCTATGATACGAACAAAACAGTAGAAAGTATTCAACATGGATATGCTGAATCCGGTGCACCATTAGAGGAAATAAATGAGCGCACACCTTTATTTTTCTTTGATGATGTTATTTATCCTTCTATAAAAGATATAATTAGTATGAACTATATACATATGTTTCCATATAGAGTAGAAGAGGATAGTGTGAAAAGCTCTCCTGCTGGTCCAATAAGCAGAGGAACAAAAAGAGGAAGAAATAATGTAAATAAAACAAATGGTAAGAAAACAAAAAGAGGTCCATCAAAACGAAAATCGCGCCGAAATCGTATGACTTCACGTGAAAATGAAGTCTATTAATTTCTTCCCACCCATCAAATAGAATAAGCAACTCCTATAATGCTTTCCATGAAACTTCTCTTTGAGTTCCTCGGTACTTTCCTGCTTGTCTTCATGGTGTTTGCCTCTGGCGGCAACCCCCTAATTCTGGGCCTCACTCTGACCTTCATTGTTCTCATGATAGGGAATCTGAGTGGTGGACTTGTGAACCCCGCCATCACTGCAGCAATGTATTTTTCCGGCTCTCTTGCTTTTGCTGAAATGATGTGGTATATCTTTGTACAGATGGCGGCGGGTGTGTCTGCGCTGCTCGCTTATAATTACATAGTTCAATAGTAGATATGGTCGTTTATCTAGTAACATCTATTTTTGAACTCACCCCTGGGAATTTCAAAAAATACTCCGTGGCGTATGATTCCATTGAACCGGCCCTGGAATATGTGGAACTGGACATGGCTGCACAATACGAGGGTGCCTATGCGGAGGTGTTGACCGATGATGTAAAAGACCTCATCCGTATGCGCGGGGATTTTTTCTTTAAGTACGGAACCGCTGCACATTACATTATGATTGAGAACATGGATGTCCACTCGGCGCTTCCTGACAATGTGGATAATGTGATTCGTTTTTCGTTGACCGAACATGAGATTGAGCCGGTGGAAGAAGAAGGAGGGGAAGAAGATGGCGAAGAGGAGGAAGATGATACAGAAGATGATACAACTACAGAAGATTCCAGCGAAGAAGATGAAGACATTGAAGACGGCGAAGTTGTAGAAGAAACACAGAATGATGTGATTAACACAACAGAAACTCCTATAGTGGAATCCGCGGAAAGCACTATAGGGAATGTTAATGGGGAGGAATCTGGGGCTGTAAATGAATCAAATATTGATGGACTTGATGAAGAAGAGCTCCCCGCGCCAGAAACTGTGCCGCTAAATGACACCGTTGAACCACCTGTAAATGGGATGAATGACATGGATTCTTCGGCTGATTCTTCGCCAGAAACATCTACAGATACCGAATCTGCGAACATGACATCTGAAACCAACACATCGGATTCCAACATCAATTCTGAAACCAGTAACACATCTGAAACGAATGAAGCCACCTCCAACATCCCTGCTGCGTTGCGAAGTACAGAACAGATCGCAGGCAAACGCCGTACCCGTCGCAAAGGCGCCAAAGGGAAGCGCAAGAGTCGTAAGTTATAAGATATAAGTTAGAAGAATAATTCCTATAATGCTACACTATAGGAATGATTTATTATTAATTAATTAGTTACTTTCGCTTGTAGAGCCAGGCACCAAGTGCGAAAAATGCGAGACCCATTACCAGGCTTGCTTTATCAAGAGCATCTTGGTTGTAATCGGCAAACTTCTCTGCCCCTACTCGTGTATCTTTTGCCTTCGCCGCAAGAGCATCGTATTCGTCCTTGGATAAAAATACGGGATTTCCTTTTTTGTCCATTTTCTGAACCCAGCGGCGTTGATAGTGTTTGCCGTCTGCCTTCTTAATAGTCTTGCCCTTAATATACGGCTCGCTCTCGCCAGGATTCGTAATTGAACCATATGCGTCTCCCACGGGCAGCTCCACGTAGGCACAATCAGGGTAGGAATTGCCAAATGCGGAGCGAAGAAAATCGCTGGGGTCCAGGCCGGCCTTGACATCCTCCATCATACCAGGGGCGAGACCCTTGAGAGGTGGCAGGCCGACTTTTGCCAGTTCATCGCGAACGTATTTGCCGAAGACGGTTCCTTGAGGGATACCCTCTATATATCTATACATGGGTTCATTGTTTGGACATTTGATGTTTGTTTTGAGGAAGTAATTAATCCCCACGAGTTTCACCGGTTGCGCTGCTCCTCGGCTGAGGGGATTGGATGCTGCGCCGAAACCGACCATATCCACATAATATGCGACACCCCGTGCCGCGTCCACTACTGACCCCAGGCTGTCGTCGCGCCGTACGCCGATAGATGCGGGACCAGGGACCGCCGCCTGGAAATCGTATCCAGGGAGTGCAAATCCAGGGTCCTTTTCCATGTCAACTTTTGGAAGAATTTCGGCCCGTGTTTCATTGCCGCCGCTGCCCACGGTAGGATCCGTTGAACTCATTACCTATAGTGTAAAGTCAAAAGTTTTCTATAGAGCGTGTCCAAAAAATCTCTATAGATGTTACCCAAAAGTTTTCACTATAGGGATTAGAATGAGTCCCGCCTTATTATTTGGGCTACTCATGGCCACTATTGATGCGGTCATGTTGAGTCTTATAAAAGCGCTGAATCTGGGATGGTTGAAAGATTTCGGTTGGTTCCGCGGAATTCGCTGGATGGTATTGCCGACGTTGGTGTATGCGCTACAGCCGTGGATTTTCCTGAAGTCGTTGTCGTTTGAATCGTTGACCGTGATGAACTTGTTATGGGACATGACGAGCGATGTACTGGTGACCCTTGTTGGGCTCTTGTATTTTGGAGAGGACATTGGTCCACGAAAAATGGCTGGGGTTGTGCTTTCGTTCGTGGCCATGTGCCTTCTGGGATGTTAAAACGGCCGCCCATGTGCCTTCTGGGATGTTAAAGATGGCCGACCACCACCTGAAAAATTGATGTTTCTGAGGAATGGTATATATCAACTAACAATTTACTTTGATATACACCCACACAAAATGACGGACACTGAGCCAAATTATGAGGATTATTTTGCGAACGGCACAGAAGATGACTTCTTTAAGCCCTCCGCTGTGAAAGCAGTGGAAGTAAAGCCCCTGGAATGTACGGCCTGTGGCGCGGGGGAGGATGAGTTCATCAACGAGGAATTGCTTACATGTACACGTTGTGGGACGGTCCAAGGACGTCAGTTGGATACTACGGCGGAGTACCGGTTCTTCAGCAATGATGACCGTGGATGTGGCGATCCCAGTCGTATTGGTGCTCCGCTGGACCATCGCCTGCCGCAGTCGTCCCTTAGTACAGTGATTCTACCGTCGCGTGGTGGCAGTACAAAGGCCATGGCGGGTATTCGCCGTTATCATCAATGGAACATGCTTCCATATAAGGAGCGGACGCTGTTGAACGCCTTTGACCGTCTCTCCATTCTTGCATCAAATCATGGGATTTCCACGTCCATTCTGGAGGAGGCGAAGGAGTTCTATATTACGCTCAATGGCCTCTGTGACCGTCGTGGCCTGTCTCGTGATAGTCTTCTTGCCTCTTGTGTATATACTGCATTGAAGAAGGCTGGCAGCCCCCGAAAACCGCAAGAGGTCGGTGCCATGTTTAGTCTCTCACACGCTTCATTTACGAAGGCATTCAAGTTCTTCCAGGAAGTGTATGCGATGGCCGTTCAGCGTGGGCTCGTATCCGAGGCGCCGAGTGTAATGGGAAGCACACGCGCTGCCGATTATGTACAAGTGGCGCTCTCCAAGCTGCCGGTATCACGCGCCGATTACCAGCGGCTCTGTGCCGAGGCGGTGGCCTTAGCTGACACTGTAGAGGTGGATGGTCTGTCACCTGAGAATACGCCACCATCGCTCGCCGCGGGGGTCGTTGCCTATGTATGTGAACGCTGGAGACCCGGTGAAATTCCACTCGCACGTATTGCATCTGCATGTTCGGTGAGTATTGCCACGCTCCAGAAATGTCTGCGCCGTCTCCATGGGCTCAACCTGGGCGAAAGTAAAGAATAGGTAGAAATAATTCCCCTATAGTTTTTTCTATAGGGGATTGCACTATAGGGAATTATTCTTTCATCTTTTTTAACACTTCTGATGTAGAGATGGGCGCCAGCTCTACTAAACCTATAATTGGAACAAGCACCGGCTTTCGCGCGCCTGAAGTTCCATATGGTGCGTTGCTGAAAGTCCAAGAGCGTGATAATATGGCGTTTGGCCGAATTTTTAAACGTATGATTGAAAACATTACGCCGAAGGAGCTCCGCGAGCTTTACAGTATAAATCAATGTAAGAAATACCATTTCGCGCTGGGGAATGCCCTTGCAAAAATCTTCTATTTCACGCCAGTGCAAGGGATGGCAAAAGGCGCGCAGCCGATTTATTGGCTACGTCTGGACTCCGCTAAGAAAGATGAATATACTCCAGAGTTTTTCAAGAACTGTTTCCACGTTGCATATTTCTACATTCGTCTTCTCCAGATTTTCTGCGCGCTCTCCATAAGCACAAAGAGTAATGAAGTCATGCCCTATAGTGGAGGTCCATATGGCGGACCAATGGGGCAGTTTTTCCGTATGCCTGGATTCAGTGGCGGTGGGGAACGTGTTAACGATGATATTCGTGATGTGCTACGAACTTATTTAGATGATGATAATAAATTTAAAGGATTTTTAGACCGAATGAAATTTACAGAAAATAGTGTTATTCTTGAAAAACAAGATATTATTATTGAGGCAGAACTCAGTTATGACCCAAAAAAGGAACGTATTTCAATTAAAAATTATACCTATAATGGACGTTTAATGGATGAAGAAATACGAAATCGTTATAGTGCTTTATTTTACATTGGTGTAAAATGGGTAAAAGATAAAGGATATTTTACAAAAGAAGGATATCAAATTTCTGCGACATTATATAATCGGCTACTTGCTATTAAAGATAAATTTAAGGAGACAAAAGAAAAAAAGAAAGGGACCGACGGAGAATATGTCCGTGGGGCACCTCCTGCCGAACGCCGAGAGCTGCGTGTTGAATATCTTGTGGATCGTCTCTCAGGGTCGGCTAATAAGCCGTATGCGATTGCCCGTGCGCTACAGCTCATTGACCTTGTTCCACATGAAACATACACCGCCTTTGACCCCTATGGTCGTGGCAAAAAAACATATGGATTCACAACCCATGTATTTGATTTTAACTATAGTGCCATTATAGGGAATGCACCGGCGATTCTTTCTTCCCAGCAATTAAAAGATTTACAAGAACAGAGTAACACACTCGCAAATGTTCTTGGCCTGAGTGCGCTTGAGAAACTGTACTTTGATAAGTGGGATGAAAGTAGCGCGGATGGAAAAGGGTCCGAGAGTTATCGTTTCAAGCCAACAAATGATGCCGAATATCAGAATTTTTTGAAGGCGTTAGGATGTATGTATGAATCCACGAGTATAGTAAAGAAGGAAACCACCGCCACTTCTATCCGATCTTTTACAATTGAGAATGTAAATAAAACTGAAAAGGGGCCGAAAACTCTAAAAATAGAAAACGAAGCGGATAAAGCAAAAATTGCTGCGCTGAAAAAGATCCAGGCCCAGCTCTTTGGCCTACAAATGGCACATAATGCGCGCGTGAAACAATTTATTCAGCAATTCATTATTGCGGATACACCGCGTGGTCCTGTGCCAAATCCACGTATTTTCCGTGAAGGTATCAGTTTTATTAACACTATAGGGGTTGGTGCTCGGCGATTATTATTGGATTATTATGTGAAGGCAGAGGCAATTTACAATCAGGGATACATGTTGGTTAAGACTGGGTCTATGACAAGTAGCAATTTGTACGCGGAATGTAGTAAATTTATGACTGATAAGTAGAGGGGCCGAGCGTTGGTCGCTTCGCTTGGTCGCTTCGCTTGGTCGCTTCGCTTACCCCAAAGGGTCGCCAAGCTTACGAAGGCGCTCCGCTTGGTCGCTCCGCTTACCACGACACCGCCGACCGCACCGCCCGCTTGAATGGCACACCAGGGTCCAAGTGAAAAGCATACATCCCTATAGTGCCTTCCATGCGCCAGAACCCTGATTTCACTGTAGGAAATACCGATGGTGCATATACATAATTATATGGAAGTGAATCCATTATAATTAAAATACTCTCTTCTAGTTCCTTGAGAGGAATGTGCGAATCCAAGCTCCACCAATCTACAAGGATAGCGCGACCGGCCTCTTCCCCTGGGCCATGCTCATATGTTGGTTTGTAGAGGACATAGACGGTACCATAGAATGCGTACCGAATTTCGCTGGGTATATTTCGGTAGTCATGTAGGACGATATCTTCCGCCGGTTTATGACTCACATAATCAGTCCAGAGCTTACGCTCAAAGATCCCATGTTCTACACTATAGGAATTGAGTCCGCGAAGTATGGGTCGGCCGTAATAGAGGTCGTGCCAAATGGGTGGGAGTGGTTTGAATGCTCCTTCTTTGCGGAAGAACTGAATGGCGCGCTGTTGTGTTCGGCGCATACATTCCACATAGAGGGAGCGGAGGAGAGTATCGGCCACGCCGGTTTTGCGGTGGGTCGGCGCGACACATAGATAATCCACGATGCCGGCCTCGTAGCGTTCGTAGAAGCCGGCGTACTTACTGAATACACACCCAACAAGGCGTCGGTCATGGGTTCGCGCACATACGCCGATCCAGGAGCCGTCGCCGAGGCGTTGCTCCAGAAGGGTCTTAGGGAGTCGCATTTTAACTGGTAAGGTCCCCACTGAGTCTACACTATAGAAGTGTTCTTCAATGAACTGGCAGTATTCTTCTGCATCCTCGGCCATAATACCGTCTAACTGGAGTCGTGGATGGACCGCGTCGGCGTAGGGATTCAGTGCTTGGGTGGGAGCAAGAACACTGGGAGGAGTCGGTCGGCCGGCGACGGTTCTCCAGAGGTACGACGCCCATCCACATGCTGGCGCATCGGACCAGAAGTGGCGATTCGTACTCATGTCTCAATTCCTATAGTGTAGTTCATTTATGTCTTGTCTGGGAGATGAAAAATTGAGTTTCGGCTGTATTGCCGTCCAATGGGTATACATAGGGTAGCACTATAGGAATTGTTTCTTTTGGGGGACATGGCGTCTACTGTGTTTGACTTCTGGAAGGCGCATCGTTCATTTTGGATTACGCCGCCGTCCAAACATGGGGTTGTGGATGCACTGATTACGGAGCGGTTTTGGGGCTATGATATTGGTGGGGAGAATCTCGCGGGGCGGGTGATTTACTATGACCAGTTCATGCGTCATTTTCAGCGGGCGGGTCGTTGTTCTGAGAAGGAGGTGGAGTGTCGGCGACGGCTTGCGGTTGGTCTTGTGAAAGAGCGGGTGAATGAACTTATGGACATGGATGAGGTGGAGGTCATGTATGCACTGATGCCGTTCAAACATCTGAAAGACTATGATTTCATCTTTACATATCTACATGGAACATGGCTTGTGGGTCGCGGTCCGGTTTCCAATTACCCAGATCTACATCGGTTTTACATGGATACATACAAGAAGGCGTATACGGACGAGCGAGTGGCGGCGGAGATTCTACAAGAACATCCCCTGGGTTTGCACTATAGGAGTGATTGGATTTGCGACTTTTATCCTGGGGAGTATGAGTCGGCGTCGTGGGCGGCGGATGCGGCACAGACCTGTTTGAGTGAACCGGCTTTTGGGCCGATCCACGGGCTACTCGCTCGGCTGTTTGGACCACTGGTTGTAAGTCTGAGTGGGGGAGTGGATTCCATGGTTCTGCTGGCGCTGCTCCGCTGGACTGGAGCCGATGTATGTGCGGTTCATGTTGTGTATGGCAATCGTGCTGAGTCCGAGGAGGAGTATATGTTCCTGGCCCATTATTGTGCGAAACTAGATGTACCATTCTATGTATATCGGATTCCCTGGCTACGCCGTGGGACAGTGGACCGGCAATTCTATGAAGACATGACGCGCCAGCTGCGGTTTGCCACGTATCGTGCGGTGGGATGCATTATAGGGATTGATACATCTGTCATCCTCGGTCATATTCAGGATGATGTGGTGGAGAATATTTGGACGAACATCGCCCATTGTCAGCATTTGGAGGACTTAAAGAAAATGCGGTGCGAGGAGGTGCAAGAGGGGGTACGGCTAGTGCGGCCGTTTCTGGATGTAGAGAAGGCGGAGATCTATCGCGCGTCCAAGATGTTGGGTATCCCTTACCTCAAGAACACGACACCGAGCTGGTCCAATCGCGGGAAATTTCGCGAGCACTTTCACGGCGCAACGGTCGCACAATACGGATCGGCGATTGATGGTAAAGTAATTGCTTTTGCGGAGGCCGTCGCGCATCAGAGCCGTATGTTGGATGCGCTTCTCTATGGGCCCATGTATGCAAGTTTCAGGAAGGGAGAGGGTACCATGGACATCGGTCCCGCACTTGCCGCTGGCCTGGACGCCGCCGGCTGGTTGCGAATCTTCACCCATGTATGTCATACACATTATGGGATCTCCAAGCCGAGTGTAAAATGCGTAGAAGACTTCCGCAAGCGTCTGGCGAGTCCATGGGCAGAGAAGTACGGCCGACTCCAGGTAGAATTCGGAAAAGAGCTACGAATTGTTGTTATGGCAAACGACGGGCAGACAACAATGAAATTTAGTCGAAAGACCCACGCCAAACATGAGGAATAATTCCTATAGTGCAGAAAAATTGAGCCGATTCCGAGCGTACACTATAGGTGTGTTTATTAGAGTGTGATTCCCGTGCCGTGATTGAAAATGAATTCTCCCAGTTGGAAAAAGAACCTTCACATCCTGATTCCTCCGCTTGATTTGGGGATTTTGCCTGTACACCAAGATGCGCAAGGGGCACAGGCGCCACGGAAACCCGTCGCTCCGCCGAAGCGTTGTATGCATGGGGAGTGCCGAGTCAAACTGGGGTTGACCGCCTTTGCGTGTCGCTGTGGCGGATATTATTGTGGGACACATCGGTTTGATGATGCGCATTCATGTGGGTATGATTACAAGACGGAACAGCGCTTGCTCTTGAGTACACAGATGGAGCGAGTGGCAGGAAAGAAGTTGGACGTAATTTAGATGCATGTGCCGCCAAAAATTGAAAGCTGATTTTTCATTCCCTATAGATAACACTATAGGGAATGTCTAGGGAGAATTGTTTGTTTTGTCTGGAACCAGTTGGAGCGGGGGATTTGGCGGTGCCGAATCTGCCATGTATGTGTCGTACGTGGCAACATGATTCGTGCCGTGAGCACTGGAACCGTATGAATCCCTATCGCTGTCCAATATGTCGCAAGACGTTCACGCCCGAGGTTGGGCCTCCGCCGGTGCAACAGAGTATTCATGCAGGAATTTATAATGGATTTCAGTTGCGAAATGGCCCAGACCCGCAGTTTATAGTGCCACCGGTGCAACGCCCATATCCAATGTATCAAGAAACCTTGTATATTACGATTCCATCGGCACCTCCTTCACCTTCGGCACCAGCGTCTGGTCCTGCTCCTTCTGCACCGTTGTCAGCGCCAGTACCAGCACAAACAAATTTTCAGACTCAGATGACACCACAAGAACGCCGACGGTTCATAATTGATGCAGGTTGTAAGGCAATCAGTTGTCTAGGTTTGATGCTTATCCTTTTGATTGTAATACTTATTATCAAAGGAACGTAAAAATCATCCCTACAGTGCAGCACTATAGGAATTATTTTTGTTTAATGGGTGCGGTTATTTTTCATTTGCGGCGAGGTACATTGCAACGATGGATGGCGACCAGCGACCCATGAGGCCAGTATGGCGCGGGTCATACCAGGCAATCGCATCCTTTTCGCGCACATCCTTTCGCATACGTTCCCAGGCCTTCGGCTGTGCGTGGAGTTGAATGAAGCGCTGGAGGGCCTTGTTGAGTTCGGTCATACTCACCGCCCCTTGCCAGACATGGTATTGGAAATAGTGGTTCTCAGGATAGTCGCGCTCGCGGCCCTGGAAGACGAGACCAGTATGGGTCAGACCGTGAATAATTTCCACCTTTGCCTCCTCGGCGACTTCGCGGCGAATGTTTTCGGACATGACTTCCAAGAGAGGGGCGCTCTTATTTTTCAAGCCATCCTTCCCTTCCATTTGGCCTTTTGGCGGTTCCCAGACTTTTCCATCCGGTGCCGCGCCATAGCGTTTCACTATAAGGAAACGTGCGGGGTCAAAGGGTGCACCCATTTCGTGAAGGAAACAGGCAGAGCGAATGTAGACACGCCATCCTTCGGTGGGATGTTCAACGTAAAAGTATTTCTTGTGGGGAGCGTATGCGAGTGTGGCTGCGCCGCGCTTCAGACCGGGCTGAAACACGTTGAAAATTGGCGGGGCATTATTCATTGCAGAAGACAATTGAATGCGGGTCTTTGCCTACATTGTCATACGGAAAGTTTTTTAGGCTTGCCTGGGCAACCCTCCCAGGCAGTAGTTCAATTTTACAACCAGGCCGACATCGGTTGTATCGGCGAAGACCATACTACATGCCTCCAGACTCCATTCTACAGCGTCCAGACGATCTCTGTAGAGGCGATACATGGCACTGTCCACAACGAGCCGATGATCTGTGCGAGCCATACCAAGAGCATCCCTATAGTTCTTCAGCCGTAGGTCATTCTCATCGGTATGTGCCGCCCGCTCTTCCATAGTATGCCATCGTTTCGCGTAGGCAATTTCCAATCGGTGGAGCCAGGAGTCGTAGATTTGAATGACTCGCTCCAGGGTTCGCAATTTATCGGACAATGGGAATGCACTATAGGATGTGAGATTTATGATGTCAGTTTGGAGTTCGTGGGGACGATGTTGTTGTTTCTTTGGTTGGGGAGGCTGAGGGCGGATCCCATGTGTGTCATACTGTATGTAGTGCGTCTTCGCCGGTTGGGGGCGGCGGTGGCAGTGTTGGTGATACATTGTGTATCTATATGTACTATTACGTTTCTATGTATATGTTAATTCCTATAGTTCAATTTTTCTAGGAACTGCTTTGGATATATTCATCAATCACATCTTTCGTAAATTGGGCTAACATATTTCCAATTGAAAATGTAAGATATCCAAATCCAAAGAATAAAAATTCATTGTATATGTATGACTTATGAAAAATAAAATTATAGAAGAGTGTACAGAGAAGAAGAATCCATAAAATGCATGATCCAATGATTTTTGGGAGTGATACAATTTCAGGAAAAAGTGTTTTATAAGTAATAATTGGTATTAAAAAATAAAGGAGATTGCTGAAGAGTGAAATAATATTTAGTGCACTATAGGAATATGTGATGCTTGTTATTATTATGAGAAATACAAGAGGTACATTCATAAGATTATTTAAAATGGGCGTGACATACGATGGCATTTTTTCTTGGAAAGAGTCAATGCGTTGATTAATGAAGGATTCCACATCAGGGGTTTCAAGGTTATTTCCTTTTATGAGACTACTGACAAAATGTTGACAATTATTTGCGAAAATATTATATGTATGGAACGTATTTTGTGTCTTGTTCATGCCATTTTCAAAAAATCGTGTAATTGTCAGTGGATTAGAAGAAATGTCCGCAGACCCTGTCTGGGCTTGTGTAAATGGTACATTACAATACATATATTCTGGACTGTTCGTAAATTTCATTTGGACATTGATTGTTTCGCGCCTTTCAACAAGAACATAATATTGTTTGGAGTTGTGTATGAATCCAAGTATAAGAACAATATGATATATTTCATCAAAATTCGCATTTTTCTTACATTCGTCCCATACTCCAAATGAGCCAAGGGAAAGGAGTTTTTCATAAATGCTTTCAATCGGTCGTTTCCGTATTTGAATACTATTCAACATACAGTCCCCATAATTTTCAAAGAATTTCTTCACATGTGGAGTGTATGATGTTTCTGGGTTTGGTGGATGGGGCTCTTTTTTGACAAATGTTCTAATTTTTTGAAGAAATTGATTTAATATATAGACCTCCTGTTTATGAGACTCATGTGAAATTTCAGGAAAAGGTGATTTGATGTATTTTTCAAGAATTAGACCACTCAGCAATGTAATTGGAATATTGCCGTTTTTTGAAGATAAGTATGTAAATAAAGATGGACCAATCATATATATAAAATCTTGTATGGTAGATGGAAGTGAATCTATAAGACCATCCGTGTCTTTTAGAGTATCATATAACTTATAGCCACAACCATATAAGAATGATAATAAATATGATTGCATATTCGTATATAGAGATACGATTCCTATAATGGGATTTTGAATGGAATCATGGGGGTCTAAACGAGGGTGCACTATAGGGATTAGATTTTCAGTAAAACATGCCGAATCATTGTACGTGTACTGTTACGGTAATCGGACATAAGGAGGACCTGGATAAGTTCCAGGAACATCAACTCTCATTCCAACATTTTGTGCCGCGGCCGGCGGAGGCGGAGGCCGACTGGTATACATGGAATGTCCAACATTGGGGAACGAAATGGGAGGCCTGGGATTATGACATGGAGGAGCGGGATGAGAACTATCTGGTTGTCAGTTTTATAACCGCCTGGTCGCCGCCGGTTGCCTTTTTTGAGGCCCTGCTTCAGCGCTATCCACGGTGTTGGCTGAAGTGCACGTTTCACGAGGAGGGGGGAATGGCCGGTGTATGGGTCGGCTGGGTGAAGGCGGGGGCAGTGAAGAGTAAACATATGATTTGGGAAGAGCCAGATGCACGGCTGACAACGGATGGACAGATTTACATTCCAGACAATGAAGATAGGGTAGATGAGGAAACGGAGTTTGACTACGAAACAAAGATACCAGGATAATTGAAGAGGGAATAATCCCTATAGTGTAGCACTGTAGGGATTATTATTTAGGGTGCATTTGGTCCACGCTTCAGCAGTGCCCAGCCACGGTCCTTGGCCGTTTTATGTTCAATGAACTCCACGGTGCCGGCGGCAATTGCGTCGCGCAGTGCCTGATTCACGCCCTCATTTCCCCAGGCCTCGCAGACGTCATCCACTAGAATGTAGGATTCGGGTCCACACCAGGCAAGTGCATTGGAGAGATCAATACGTGGTGTCGGTTCAACATGGTATCCGTCCACCATAAAGAGGTCCACCTTCTTCTGACCAAAGAATGTATGTAAGAATGGGACTGTGGTTGTACTGTCGCCAATCACGAGGGTATGTCGGCCAGGAAAGTGGGCGTCTATGTTCCGCTTCCCTGGCAGAACATAGGTATGTGCACCGATGTCAACCGAGAGGACATGTATGTCTGGTCTGGCGGAGAGAAAGGCGGCGGCGGAGACACCAAGGTTGAAACCAATTTCTACGACGGTTTTGATGTGGGGGTTGCGCAGAAGAAATTCTATGTAGTAGACAATTTGTTCTGGAATAGAGGAGCCTTCTGGTTGGTCGGCATAGTCTATTTTCTGTATAAAGGAGTTAATGAGGTCCTGTGGGGAGTGCATTATAGGGATTGTGTGTGGGTGGGCTTTAGACAGAATCATCCCGCTGGAACATGAGCAAGTATGCGTATTCAAAGCCAACAGGCAAGAGATCCTGAAAGCCGACGTATTTCCAGTGTGCCCGCTCGGCGTCAGCAATGAGTGCCGGCAGATTTGGCATGTAGAGATCATGGCGTTGGCGGCGAACAAGGCCGGTATCCTTGAATTTCATCACCTCTTTAAACTCTGCCTTGACGGAGTTATCGTCGTCATGCAGATCAAATTCGCCAACATAGTCCAGCTTATTGAACTTCACTTCACTTCGTTTCAGGCGTTTGTCCGAGTATTTCTGGAGACTGAAGACGAAGGGATTTGCGGAATCCAACATGGGGTCAAACTTATATTTATTGACGACCTCCACGGCGAGTCGTGCGCCTGGCTTCGTCCATCCATGTAAGTGGCGGAAGAAGAGTTCCTTATCGCGCATGTAGTAGATAGTGAAATAGAAAACCGTCACATGGGTAAATTCACCCAAGAAGGCCGCGTTTGCATTATAGGCATTGTCCTGGCGCCACTGGACCCGCTTCTTCACATCATCGGCCAGGTCCTTATTCCCCTCCAAATTCTCTGCTGCCTTGCGCAACATCGGACCGGACTGGTCCAGGCCAACGACGGCACCAGCGCCGGCCTTGGCGAATGCCTGACATGCAATCCCTGTACCACATCCCACATCCAGAACTTTCCAGCCCGCGGGCTCGGCGTGCGGCTCCGTCTCCTTCTTCCATTCATTGATACATAGGGCCACTTCCGCCGCCTGGCGATTCGCGCCGAGCGTGAGTTCGTCGTACATTTCGGCGTATGTCTCGTCGTAAATCAGGGACGGCTCATGAATCCATGTATAGAGCGATTCATCATTTTTTACCTCGGCACCTCCCTCAAAACCTTCCTTCAGCGTAGCACTATAGGGTATGTCAGTTGAGATGACATAGATGTAATTGAGACACATTAGAACAAAGAGAATGAGTATTATCCATTGAAATGTTGAGAGTTCTAACATAACCCCAATACCTATAATGGTGTTATGTTAATCACGTGCTCTTCTTTGGTGCGCGGCAAGTGCGGGCGCGGCGGGCGGTGGAGCAACCGGACCGTTTGGAGGCGAGTTCCTTACAGAGACCGTAGTAGGTCGTCTCGCTCTTCTTATGGAGGGCACGGTCCATGGCACAGCGTATGCACCAGAGGGTCCGCTTTGCTGCGCTACGGCCGCTGAAGTCCTTCTTACAGTGCTGGCGCCAGAGCTCCGTCCAATAAAGGAAGGGAAGAACCACCGGCAGCGCCCCCATGAACCGGCGGAGCATGATAATGCGCTGGTTGGTCGTCAAGAGGTTGTATCTGTTCCGTTCCTTTGCGGAGAGCCGACCCCCTCGCGCACCCTCTAAAGCCTCCACAGGAGTATCGGGCATCGGCTTTGACGGCGCGGAGCCAGGGTAGTTGTCGGCAATACAGAAGAGGAATTCCCAGCCAGGAAAGACCGTTTCCGTACAATCACGCACAAGCAATTCCCTATAGTGCATGCTTACGGCCTGGTATGGGGGATTCGGTGGAAGATTTTGTCCTTGACTGCGGAGTTTGTCGTTCACACAGTTGTGAATGGTATAGAGCCATTCCCCCATTTCCGCCGGCTGTGTTGGAATGGGGTGTGCCTTGTAATATTCCGTGAGACTGGCGCGGCAGAATTTACAGGGAAGGACATAGGGAAGTGATTCCCAGAAGGTGCGGTTAATTTTACGACCGCCGAGCGTGTCAGCCTCCGCAATTAGATGAAGAAGCTTCCATCCTGAAGGACCCCAGTATTTTGTATCCATTTTTATGAGAGGGGGCAATACCTACCACCTTTTTCAAAAAAAGGTGTGCTAAAAACCTAATAATAATCCCTATAATGTAGCACTATAGGCACCTTTTTCAAAAAAAGGTGTGCTAAAAACCTAATAATAATCCCTATA
>JACCDX010273689.1_pt1 | contig 24689 bp, 27 predicted proteins | sample 7449681 | NCBI WGS metagenome assembly JACCDX01 (sample SAMN15323450, study PRJNA562643) | freshwater metagenome | isolation source: river surface water | place: USA:Blue River Watershed | collected 2017-08-18
ATGGTTTATCACTATCGTTATCGTTATCCTTCTCATCTTTTTCATCATCTATATTAATCAATGGTTTATCACTATCGTTATCATTATCCTTCTCATCTTTTTCATCATTTACATCATCAATATTAATTAATGGTTTATCATTATCATTATTTTCCATTTTGTCATTATCTTTGGTAATATCATCATCAATATTAATCAATGGTTCTTTAATTTTATTTTTAGATATTCCTTTTTCAACTGTTTCTGTATTAGTTTCAATATTCGAATCAGAATCATAATTAGTTTCATTAAAATTTGTAATCTTTCTTGAAGTAATAATATTAGATGTATTATTATTAGATAAATCATTATTCAATATTTCATCATTAGATACATTGTCATCAATACGTAAGCTATTTGTATCTAATTTATTAATCGATTCTTTTAAAAGACGAATATCAGTAGAAGCATCAGTTGTTGGAAATGGATAATTACAATATTGATTATAAAATTCTTTTAAAATAACACAAAATCTATAATTATCAATATATTTAATATTTTTAACATCAACATTTAAACATAATTTATTAATTGAAGAATGTATTTTCGAACAAAATAAATTATCTAAATTAGACCATAAAACAATACGACTCGGGATGAAAAACTTGTTAATTTTATCTATATTTTTAAATTCATTTATCAAGTCCAAATTAACAAATAAATCAATAAAATAAGATTTAAATTTTTTAAAATCATTTAATTTATTAAAAACATCATTATCAAATATTATTGAAATATCAATTTTATTAAATTCATGTTTATTAAAATTATCCCAAATAGAGAAAAATATATCACCTAAAATTTGACGATTAATTGGTATATTTTCTAAACTTTTAAAATATGGACTATTATTAATAGAATCTGTAAAAAGTTTGAATGTATCAACTGATAATCTATAAAATTCGTCTTTAGTATCATTATCATATTTTTTAATAGAATCTATATTAATTTTTTTTGTATCATCATTAATATTTGAATTATAATTAGTAATCATATCATTATCAATATTAATAAATGAATTTAGTTTAATATTTTGAAGATTAAATTCTTTAAAATTATTACTATTAAGTTCAGTATAATAGTTATTAATTTTAATTAGTTGTTGTTTAAAATTAATTTCAGAAATTAAATCAAAAATAAAATCTGATAAATTATCAATTAGAATATCTTTATTATCTTTATATTCATTAAAAAGATTATTAATATGATTTGTTAAAGGTAAAGAACATAAAGAATTAAATAAAAAAACATCAATATTATGATTTATATCATTCGGAATAGTTTCAAGTAAAATAAGTGATAGAATAGAATCACTTTCAATAAAATTAATAAACTCAATATCTAAATTAATTTTACTATTAATAATAGATTTAAAAATGGATTTAAAAATATTATTTTTTTTTAAATAGAGTATATGATTATAACGTAATTCAATATTGTTATTAGATAAAATATTATTAAGATATAAATTAAAAATATTAATATAACTATTTTCTATATTATCTAATTCTGATTTATTAAATAAATTATATTTACTTACAATATTTTTTAAACAAGTCGGTAAATCAATAGATTCAATTGACTGAATATAATTATCTGGATTATAATTAAAATTATAGTTATTTAATAAAATTTTCAATATAATATTAAAAAATTTAATACAAGTTTTATTATCACCAATAATAGTATCTTCTGGAATAAAATTCAAGTATAATTTAATATCATTTGAAACATATTTATTCAAATATAAAGCTGGTGGAAATATGTAATCCATTATATAATCAAACTATAATATTTAGTTTGATTTTATTTTGTATTATTTTTCTATATAATATTTTCATCTGAATCATTATCATCATCTTCATTAAAGAATTCTATATTATCATAATCAATATTATCTTCAAATAGTTCTAAAACATCATTAACATATACATTGTTAAATAATTCTTTATTATTATTATAAATATCATAAAATGAATCAAAAATATATGGTCTAATTAGGTTATCATATATATCTGATTTACTAATATTGTTTTCTAATAAATTAGAATCATTATTATTTTGTTTAATATCTAAAACTTCAACATTTTCGATAGAATTTGAAATAAGATTTTTTTGAACTAATTTGCTCCAATTCATATTTAATATATATTTTATTAATAATAATCTTAATAATAGTCTTTATATAAATTATTAAATAATAATAAAATATATTTTTTAAATAACTTTTCTTTTGATATTTTAAATGATATATTTCTAGATATAATAGAATTATAGAATTGATTAAAACTAGATTCAATATTATAAATATTATCTTGATAAAATTGATTAATTTTATTTAAATTATAATATTTTTTAAATGGGATAACATCTATATGAGATAACTCAGTATATAAATTGTTTGGTGTATGTGTATAATCACTTTCTAAAATTTCGAACCATGAAATTTTATTAATAATAGTATCATATTCAATAACTGAATTCATTTTAAAATAATTTTAATTAATAGATTACAATTAAATAACTTTTAAATAATAATATAATTATCATTTTAAATTTATTATAAAATAATTTATTGACAACCACCAATTTCCATAGGTCTTCTATTTACATCAGGTTCAATAGTTGTTTGTAACCAAGGGGAAACTTTTTGTTGTGGGTTTAATGGTTCAGATCTTAATTGTCTGTTAGCATTTCTTAAAGTTTGACCAACAGTATTAACACCAATATGATAACCAGCATTTAAAAAGTTTTGATCACCTAATTCACCTTGACCAGATGGGACGGATTGTGCCCATTTGGAATTAGCATCAGCTGGTAATAATTCAGAAGGAGTTAATTGGTCTTTAGGAAAACAATCAGCTGGATATGCATTTCCTTGAACAGAGGAACCATTAGATTGGTCTAACATTTGATAAATTTCATCAGAACCATATGATTGAGATGGTTGAATACCATAAGAATCTGCGAATCCTTCAGTAGTTCCTTGATTATCTTCAGGATTTTCAGTGTTTTCTGTAGGCATTGGGGATTCATTCATAGGTGCAGATTGTTTTTTATTTTCTTGTTTCATAGAATCTTCTTCATTATAAAAATGTTCTGTAGATACTACTGGTTTTTTAGAATAAGTTGTAATTAAATAATAAATACCAGCGACTGCTAAACCGATTAAAACAAGTTTTCCAATATTTTTACTATCCATTCTAGTTATAATATAAATGAATAAAAAAATTTAGGAAATAATTCTTTTGTATAATTTATCTTCTTGAAATTTGACTAATTGTAGATCTGGTTTGAGAGAGTTCATTTAATTTTTCTTCATAAATTTTAATTTCGGAATTAATATCTGAAACTTTTTTACTTAAAATATCAACTGCTCGTTGTGCTCTACTATGATTTTCTTTGTTTTTTTCTTCATCTTTCTTTTTTTCAATAATTAATGATTCTAATTCTTTAATAGACATATTCTTTATATTTTTTGTTAATACATTATTTATTTGAGAATTATTTGATGAACCAGATTGTTGAACAATTGGATTTCTCTTAATACTTAATGTGCTTTTAGTTTCAAAATCCGCTAAATCATCAATTGTTTCTTTATTTATACTACTGATATCATTATTTGTTTTTTTAATTTGTTTTTCTATATTTAATTCAGAACGTATTGATTGTTTATCTAAATTGTTCATTTCTTTAACTTTATTAATAACTTCTTCTCTCTTAGATACAGTATCTGAATTACTAATTAATTTATCAAATTGTAAATCATCCTTATCATCTTCTTCATCTTCGTTTTCTTCATTTTCTTCTTCAGAATCAACAGTTTCTATAATTGAATCTAATACAATTTTCCATTTAAATGTTTGTTTATAAAATTCTATACCTTCTATACAAACCATTAAATTAGTTTCGTCCATTTCATTATAATCTGCTAATTCATCTAATAATTTAGAATCTGTTATTTCAAAATTAGATACCATATATTCACCTGTTTCATCATCATCATTATTATATAAATTATTATAATACTTTACTATAACATTTGTATCTACTTTTTTCTTAAACCATAATTCTGAATTTTCAGCAGCAATGTTTATACATAAACTATCTAAATTATCTAAATAAGTTAAAAATTCAGGGTGGTCTTCTTGATTAATTATATATTTAAATTTATTAACACCTAATGAATCTTGTAATATATCCATTACTTCACTCTTAGGTAATATAAAAAATATTGGATTCTTTAATTTAGCAATATATGTGCTTAAAGAGTTTTTAACCGGTGTTTCAAATTTAAATCCTAAATTATATAAATCTTCATATTCTAAATATTTAAAAAAGTGGATAACTCTATTGGACATTTTATATAATTTTTAATAAGGAACTTTTATTAATTAAATTACGCATGGGGATTAATCCCCAACGCCCCTTTAGGGTTATACAACCCATTGATTGATGAACTTGCGCATCGAATGCGGGGCGAAGCCCTCCAAAATTATCATATACATCGGCGATAATTTACATTGTATTATACAAAAAAGATATAATATGGTGTTAAACACTTAATAATATTGATTTCGTATTGGATTATGTCTTATTTCGCAAATTCTATATTAATCACAATATAATTATCATATAAATAGGCGATAATCTACATTGTATTATACATTAAAATATATTCTTGTGTTAAACACTTAATAATATTGATTTCGTATTGGATTATGTCTTATTTCGCAAAATCGATATTAATCACAATATAATTATCATATAAAAAACTCAGATTATATGTTATTTATTTTCATTAATTTTTTCTATAATATGAATACGATTAATTCCTACATTATAGTATAACTTATTTGTTGATTTATTTATATTTATATTATGAACCTCTATTTCGACATTACATCTTATATTCGCCTTTAAATCATTAAAAGTAATTACTTCACCTAATTCATGTGTTATAGTATCGAATGAATCCTTATAAATATTTGTTTCTATCATTTCTGAAAATCCACTATTCTTAATAATTTTTGAATATACTTCATATGTCTTATTTTTAGTTTTTTTAAAATGAGCTATTAGATTATCTTCAAAATCTCTTATACTTAGTAAAACATTAAAATTATTAGATAATTCCCATTTAATAATTTGTATATCAAAACGTTCTTCTTGACCAAACTGAGAATAAGTATTATTTATAAAAAATTTAATTGCTGTTTTATTACGATTTTGAATTTGATAATATTCATTTTTGGATGTGCTAGTAGTTTTAATTAAATTAAACATTATTATTCTATAATTATTAAGATAAAAAAATAAAATTATTTTTATATGTTTATAGTAAATGGCTATTAGTAAATATGCATCCGATATCTTAGATAGAATATTACAAGAAGTAAATAAAGAAGAAAATATGACCAAAATACATACTAATTTAGTCGATCCTTTAATTGAATATACATTTAAAAGACTTTATCCATATATGATGATTAGTGGAATAATATTCTTATTAACCTTCTTATTAGCTGTATTAATATTAATATTATTAATAAAAAATGTTGCGAAAATTTGATTATAAAAATAAATAATAGTATTTATTAATAATTAAAAATAATGAAAATTGTAATTGATGGTAATATAGGATGTGGTAAAACTACAGTATTAGATTCTTTAAATAATACTGAATCCTTTAAAGATAAAATAATTACTGAAGATATTAAAAGTTGGAAACCATATTTAGAACAATTTTACAATAATATGGATAAATATGCACTTAGTTTTCAAATGAAGGTATTAAAACATCATATGAAAAATAGTAAATTAGATTCTAATTCATTACATATTTTAGAAAGGTCTCCATTAAGTTGTATTCATGTATTTGGTGAAAATCTATATCAAGATAATAAAATATCAGAATTAGATATGCAACTTATGATTGATTATAATAATAGTTTTGGTTGGATGCCAGAATATATTATTTATATTAAAACTGATGCAGAAATATGTAGTAAAAGAATTAATGAACGTAAAAGACAAGGTGAGGATGGTATTCCATTAGATTATTTAAAATCAATTGATAATTTATATAATGAATTCTATTTAAATAAAGAAAAATTAAAAACAAAAGTTAATCAAGATATTAATATATTTGTTGTTGATGGTAATCAAGATAAAGATACTGTTTATTCACAAATTTGTATTATTATTGATGAGCTTTTACAAAATAAAAATTGAATATCGTTATAAATACTCAATTAATCTTTAAATAATTATTTTTATTTTAATATTAATTACAATTTACTAATTTTGAGAATTTAGATTTTGAATAGTATTTTTCCATTCTAAACATGTCATTATATCATCGAATTTTAATTCAAATTTACGAGTATTATTTATAACTAAAATTAACATATTATCATTTATAATTGTATTTGTTATATGTACTAATGGTATTATATTACCTGGATTACTTAAATCAGACTTAAGATTGATATATTCTATTCTATTTTCAAATAGCATAAATTTAAATTTATACCATACTTTTTTTAAGCCAGATGGGGATAATTTTTGTATTATATTTGTTTTAATTGGTTCAACTAACATATTCTTTTTTAATTACTAATAAAAAAAATATTAATAATCAAATTTTTATATCAATTTATTTAAATGAATTATACTATTAATAATGACCGTTGGATTATGTTATTTGATATTAATAATAACGAACCTTTATTAACTAAAAAACAGTTTTTTAAATTATTCAAGGTTTCAACTAATAAAAATATATATCATATATTAGATTATTTACAAAAATTAAAAGACTATGACAAACGTATTAAAGATGTAGAAATATTCATTAATATTTATAATAATAAAAATGAATATCTCAATCATTTTTTTAATAATTCATTAAAAATTATGGATTATTCTTTTGAAGAACTTTATAAAAAACAAGGTAATAAACCATTAATTAGTAATAATTTAAAAATAAAAGCAAAAAATCTTATTCGTAATTTACATTTTAATAATATTCTCATGAATACACAAACAGATTTACGTAATCTTAAACCTTTTTTAAAAATAATTTATGATTTATTTATTAATAAAACTATTGATTATAAACTTATTACGCCAAGTATATTAGACCTAATTCATAAATATGGCTTAAATCAAGTTATGTCAGGTATATATTTTCGTGCATCTATCATGAATCCATATCTCGTATTTAATATATCAAAAATGTTTATACATAATCCAAATTCAAAAATATTTACTCCTACTCTTGGATGGAGTTCTTATTTGTATGGATTTATGGAAGATAATAATGTATCAGAATATCTAGGAATTGATGTCATTAATGATGTTTGTTTAAAGTCTAAGGATTATTTTAAAGAAAAATATCCTAATAAAAAAATCAATATTATTTGTTCTCCATCGGAAGTAGTATATAAAAATAAAAATATAATAACCCCATTAAAAAGTTATTTTGATTTGGTATTTTTTAGTCCCCCATATTTTAAATTAGAATTATATCCAGGTGAATTACAAAGTACTACAATGTATCCGGAGTATAATGAATGGTTAAATGAATATTGGGAAAATACAATTAAGTTATGTTATTATGTTTTAAAAAGAAATCATTATTTTATTTATATTTTATCTGGTTATGGTTCTAAAAATTCAGAAACTATTAAAATAAATACGGACATGAATAATATTACAAATAAATATTTTAAATATCATTCTGAGATTCCAATGGTTAATTCAAATGTTGGTTTTACTAAACATAAAAAAAGTAATGAAATAATATACATCTTTAAAAAGATTATGAATTCAAATTAATATTAAAATTAATATCATATCTATCATTGTCCATATCCTGTCCTAATTCTATTTCATTATTTATTTGTTTAAGTATGAACGGTTTATCATTGTTCTTTTTACCAATAAATTTCCATGTAATTTCTTTAATTTTTACATTTTTATTACCTAATTTTATTAGATTCTTTTTATTAATATTAATTTCAATATCCAATTCTTTTTCAATATTATTAATATTCTTCCAAAAGAAAGTATTAGATGCCTTATTTTTATTAATTTTTTTATTATCATTAAAATAAGTCTTGGTATCCAATAATGCAGAGTGTAATATCATTTTATAATATCTCTTTTTACTCAATCTCTTAAATGAGTCTTTGTATTTTTTTATACTATTTTTTAATGTATTTATTAAATCTTCCGGTTTGTCTGTATATTCTTTTAAATCAATTGTATTTACATCATTGCTCAATTTTCCAAATATTTCGTTACCAGTGGTTTCAGTAATACATTGAACTAGATTATCAGTATTTATAATTAATTCTGATAATTTAGTATAAAAGAAGACATAAACATCACCTGCTTTACAATCATTATTTATAAATTTATAATTAGGATATATAATAGATATGATTATATCTAAATATTTATCTTTTAATTTACCATGATTCCCTTTATAAGGTATTTTATTTTTGTATGAATTTGTTAATTTTTCTAATTCACCAATATATTTACTGTCTTCATAATTACGTATAGATACGTTTGTATTATCTTTATTTTGTGAATATAGATTAATATTATATTTAATAGTATTAATTACTTCAGCTAATTGACCTTTATTAATATTACTATTATTAATTAATTCAAAATTATTATCTTTTAATTTATTATAAATTATTTCACGTTTTATATTTGAATTATTACTATTAAAAATTATATCATATTCATTAAATTCATCATTATTATCATTTTCATTAAATACTATTTTAATTGGAACTGTTGATTTGATATTTTCATGTTTATTATTCTTATGATTTGATATTATTTTTAATATTGGATTTTTTAAATTATTACCTGTAGTTGGTATATATCCATCTGTATAAAATCTTTCTAACTCAGTTAATGCTGGACCACCATTCATACTACATTTTTCTAATAGACTATTGGTAATATAAATGTCTATATAATAATTATGATAACCACAACATCGACCTAATAAACCTTGTAATATAGTATCTGAATTTGGATTTTTACTATTCTCCCATACAAAACCTATATGTTGTTTTGGTAAAACTTTACCTACACGCAATTTACCCTTAATAATTATTAAAGATGGTTTATTAGGTTCTACTTCTAAAGTTGGAATATTTGAAGAACCACCTGAAAAAATACGTTCTTCATTCGATAAATAAATAGAAGTATTTTTGGTAGAATCATATACATAGATATTAATTAAATTTTCATCATTTAATTTTAATAAAGTTTCTGTAATATTATTATCAAATAATATTCTAATAATATTATATTTATTACCATAACATAATATCAAATCTTTAAATTTATTAAAATTATTTAATATATCAAATGTTTCATGGATTAAATTATTATCCATAAAAAATTTAACACCTTTATATTCGATACCAGGTATTAATTTTACAATTTTTTTAGAATTGGAACTTTTACCATAATAAATATCTGATTTTTCACTGAAAGGTGTTGCACTAACAGATAATATATAAGTATTAGTATTATTAAGAGAATTAATATTACCATCCGCCCATAAACCAAATTCTTGTAAAAATATAGACATTTGTTGGTCATTTGATTGGTCCAGGTGGCTTTCATCAATAATAATCAATGTATTTTTAATTGTTTTAATTTTTTTTAAATCATTTCTAAAATGAATATTACAATAATGAATTAATTCCGGATTATAATATTGTAAATCTTTTATAGCCTGGTTTTTTAATAATACTTCATTCGAACCGCTTATTATTAGAATATTTTCAACCAGTTTTTCTTCTAAAATACATTTAATTACCCAGTTATATGTTCCAGTTTTACCACTTTGCATTTGAGCTTCTAATAAACAGTATTTAGAAATACCTTCTTTGAAATAATTAATAATTTGGTTTCCAGCTATTATTTGATTTGGTTTAAATAAATTATTCATGATTTATTTTTTAATAATTTCATAAATAATTTACTTAATAATCAAATTTTTTGTTTAACATTTAATTGTATCTCCTACTTTTTTACAACATTTACCTTTTTTATTAACACTTTTGGTATTATTAACATAACCATTACTTTTATCACATATTACTTCTAATATAGCTTCAACACTATTATTATTTATTTCAACTTTTTCAGTTTTACCATCATCATATACCATATATAAAGATGGAAAATATCCAACATCTAATTCTTGTAATTTTTTTGAATTTTTTGGATTATCACTATTTAAAGCACCAAATATAATATTCTCTTTTTTTAATTCATTTGCTAAGAAATTCATAGTTGGAACCATATTTTGACAATGACCACACCATGGTGCATAGACTTTTAAAAATCCAAATTTATTTTTAAATGCATCATGTTTTATACTTGTTCCATTAAAATCTGAACCTTTTAATTCATAAACACTTGATTTAAGATATTTTTCATCGTAATTAGATTGTTCTCTACCACCCTTTTGATTCTTCATATTTAATATATAATTAGAATAAATTATATTTACATATTATAAATAAATATGAAACATTTTGTTATTGTAGCATTAATACTTATTTTAGTGTCTATTTTATATCAATTCAATAAGACTGAAAATTTTGAAAGTTATAATAAAGAAAATTCGGAAGAAACTTTAGTTTATAATGGTTCTACTTATGAATTATGGAGACATGGGAAAATTGATTATATGTTTCCTACTTATCAAGAATATGTCGATTTCTATAATTTTGCTTCTAAAAAGAATCCTAATTTAAAACCATTAAAACCTCTCCTTAAATCTCGTTGGACACCTGGTGGTTCTATGATTGATACTAGATTTGTTGATAATCGTTATTTTAATATAGAACATTTTATTAATCCAGATGATCCAAAAATTAAAAATAATAAAACAATCAGTCAAATATTTGAAACTTTAGATACATATTTAAAAAAATATGATTCATGTGATAAAATGAAATTACAAGATGCACTTCTTAACTATATTGCTATTGAATATTACAAATTAAATAATAAAATGTTAAGTGCTCCAAGTGTTGTTGATATGACAAATGAAGAACAAATATTCTTTAATGATAAAGTCAAAAATTTAGGTGATTGTAATACTATAATTAATACTTATTCTAAATATGATTTTAGAGGTAAAAGTGATACAGATTTAAAGAAATATATGGAATTAGCTATTAAAGAAACGTCATCAATTTCATCTGCAAAAACAACAATTAATAATACTTCAGCACCTATTAATAATAAAGTAGAATCAGCTGATGATAAAAAGAAAAAGGATTTATTAATTCGTGATTCACAACAAATTATTTTACAATATTTAGACAAAAATCCAGTATGTAAAACTAAATTAGCATCAAAAGATGAAAAATTTTATACATTATTTCAAACTTCTTTTTCTAATTTTATGAAATCTGAATTTCAAAAACGTATCGGTTATGTTCCTGATAAAAGTTCAATTGAAAGTATGAAATTAGATGAAGCAAATGCATTTATCGATATTTATCGTAATTTACCAGATTGTGATAATCTTATTAATCAATATTCTACAAGTCCTTCTGTTCAAACTAAACAAAAAGATACATCTGAAACAATAAGTAAAAAACCTAATAGAATTAATGATGTCGCTTATGTTAATGATGATTCTGTAATGTCATATATGCAAGATATTGGTAATTCATTACAAGATATTGCATTTAAATTAGACCAACATATTTTAGATACTTTAGAAGACAGAAAAAGACCAGCAATTCAATCAGTTTCTCAAATTGAAAAGGAAACAACTAAATATGTAGCTGAAGAATCTAAATTACGTGATAAAATTGAAGGTGATAGAAGTGTTTCTAGTGGTAATAAAGTCCCTAGTGTTCCAATTAAAGATATTACTGCAAAAGATTCGAAGAATGATGCGGTAGAAGCATCCAAAAAAGAAAAAAAGAAATTATTGAATGAAGCACCGGAATTTATTAAAAATAATAAAAATATAAATGATAATTTTGCATATAAACCGGAATATAATAATTGTCAATTACAACCTTCTAAAGAAATCTTTGGTGCTTATGGTTGGAGTTATATGCCACCACAATCTTGGTCTGTTCCACAAAAGAGACCACCTGTTTGTATTCCAACTCAAGGACAACAAAGCACTGTAACAGCTATTTATGATAAATCAGTCCCAACTGATGTTTTAGATTGGACACAAGTAGGTTCTATTTTACCTAAATTTGAATATAAAGAAGAATATAATCCAGATTATTATCATCCGGGTTGGATTGCAGGACAAGAAGAAATTCAATATCCTTTTAATCCAAAACATTTTAAATCTGAAGTTTATGCAATGAATATTGCACAACCTACTATGGCAAAAATGACTCCACAATAAATTATTTTTAAATCTATAGTTATTATATAATGAAAAATTATTATATAATAGGTATAATTTTAATCGTTTTAGTTTTTATTATAATTATAAAGGATTATAAGCTTCATACTAATCTATTTGAAAAATTTGAATCAAATACCCAACCTACTACTTCAATACCATCAACTAATACAACAACACCTACAAATACAATTGCTTCTACTTCTTCAATACCATTAACTAATACAACATCCACAACATCAATACCACCTACTAATACTACAACTAATACTACAACATCTGCAATAACAAATATATCAAATATTATAAATAATCCATTAACAACTGTAGATTTATTTAAAACAAAATATTATAATTTAAAAAAGGATTATTTATTAAAAAATGATGAATTATTAAATTATTTATTATTAAATCATAGTTCAACTAATTTAACAAAAGAGAATAAATTTATTTATAATTTTAGTAATCCAAGTATATTAATTAATAAAAATAATATACAATCTTCAATATATTTTACATTAGAATTAAAAGACTTTCAAAAAATAAATTTATTTAATTTTAATATTTCACCAACATCATATATAAATATTGAATTAAATAGTAATATTGGTATAGATAACCGTTTAATAATTACATTTTTAAATAATAATATTCTAAAAACCCTCGTTTATAATATTGGAATAATAAATATAAAAAATTTATATTATATTGCATTTGAAAAAGATAATATTACAATGTATTTAAATGGTGATTTAATAAAACCAAGTTTAATTGACAGTGTAAATTTAGAAAATTATGTTCCTAAATCAACTATTTATAATCAAATTATTATTTCACCACCAACTGGTTCTAAAAATAAATTAGATTTATTATATTTTAATAGTATATTAAATACTGATTCTATTCAAGATTTAAATAAAATGTTTTCATTAACTAATTATAATATTCAAATAAATAATGAGTCAATTGGTAATCAAATAATAGATGATATACAAAATCAAGACAAACCACCTATGAATTCTATTAGTAATTATATATTAAAATTAATTAATAATGGGTTCAGTTTAAATAAACCATCTACATGTATTTTTACTGAATCTAAATTATGTGAATTAAAAGAATGTGCTAAAAGTGGTATTAATTGGCAAAATCCTCAAAATATAGATTCAAAATGTAAATTATCAATAAATAATTATTGCAAGGGAAATACTAAAGATAATGGTTGTAATTATCTACGTTATTTGAAAAATTTAAAAAATGCATATAATGAAGAACAACAAAATAAATTAATGTTGCATCCTAGTTATGATATCGATAAAATTAAAAAACCTAGTAAATTATCCGATAATAATACTGAAGAATCTTCTGCAAAATGCACAAAAAAAACTTGCGATACTAAAATCGATATATCTAAATACAAAGAATAATCGAAAGTAGTAAAAAAAGAATCTAATTAATATAATAAATGGATAATACTATTATATTAATTATAACATTTTTGGTTTTATCAATTGTTTATTATATTTATATTTACAAAAAACAAATTGAAAAATTTGAAACATATAATGAATTAAATAATGAAGCTAAAGAAGCATTATCAAAAAAAATTAGAGGTATCAATACTAATCCAACTGACCCTCAACACAAAGTTAATAATTCTGAAGCTAATACAATAACAAAAAAAGATGCAGGAAAAACCGAAACATCATCATCAAATATAAATATGGATGATTATATTCCGAAATCTGAACTTAGTAAATATATATTAAAATCGGAATTAAAATCATCGGATATAATTGATAAATCAAAATATATTTTAAAATCAGCAATAAAACCAAATAAATTAGTTGATAAAAATAAGTATATTTTAAAGTCTGAAATTAAACCACCAAAATCAATTGACTTAAATAAATATATTTTAAAATCGGAGATTAAATCATCATCTGATTTAGATATATCAAAGTATGTATTAAAGACAGATTTAAGAATACCTATTAATATTACAGATAGTTTAAGAAATATTAATCAACAAGTAATAAAACCGGATATAAGTATAGATGAACTTAATAATTCAAATAGTATTGATAAATTATCTACTTGTTTAAATTTAAAATCATCTAAACAAGACTCTACATTATCTAAAGAACAATCAAAAAAAGAACATGAAAATAAGATTGACGAAATTAATAAAATGAATAAACAAACGGATAGAACAATACATGTTAATGATATTAAAGTTCCTGAAAATAAAAATGTATTTAATATGCCATTACCAAAATTGAATGTTGTTGAATTACCAGTTTTAAATCAAAATACTAGACAATTATCTACAAATAATACTGTAAAAAATGTTGAAAATCAATTTATTTTTCCTTCATTGGGGACAGTTGCGAACCCAATACAAATAACTAAATTAGATTATCCAAAAGGATGTGTAAAATCACGTAGAGTTATTGCGAATAGAGATGCATTTGTAGCATATTAGTAAAATTTATATAATTCGACAATGGTTAGGCAGACAAGATTTATATGATTGAATATTCTCATCTTGATTTAGAGTATAGATTTCAAAAGTATCATAATTAACATTATTATTTTCTAATAATTTAATTTTTTTATCAATTACTAAATCAAAACTAGTATTGAATAAACGACTAACATTATGATTTAATTTAGCAGATGTATCAAAAAACATATATTCTGGATATTTAATATTTATATTTTTTATAACTGGATTATATGTATTTTCGGATTGTAAATCTGATTTAGTTCCAACTAAAATAATAATTGGATTAGATTGTGAAATAAACTTATTTAATTCTAAAAACCAATACTCAATTTGTTTCATTACATTTATACTTGTTAAATCTACACATATAAATACCATATCTGCTTTACGATAATACATTGGCATTAAAGAGCGATATCTTTCTGCACCAGCCGTATCCCATATATCACATCTAAATGATATACCATTCTTTTCAAAACGTTTATGAAAAAAAGAGCTACCTATTGTTGGTGCATCATCATATACATTAAAAATATTATTTATATATCTAATTATCAATGATGTTTTCCCTGTATTAGAATCACCTATAATAACACATTTAATTTGTATTTCTTTATTATTTAATAAATTAGTATTCATTATTAATAATAACAAATGAAATAATTATTTTTAATTTTCGAGAATTTTAAACATCTGTTTATTTCATTTGACAATATTGTCGCTTATTCATCAACATTATTTAGCGATAAATTAGTCCAATTTAAATACTGATACATAAGTCATACATAGATTAGTGTAAATCACATATTGATGTAATAATAATGTTGATTTATTTCATTTGACAATATTGTCGCCTATTCATCAACCTTATTTAGCGATAAATTAGTCCAATTTAAATAATGATACATCAGTCATACATAGATTAGTGTAAATCACATATTGATGTAATAATAATGTAGGTTATTTTCATTTGACAATAATGTCGCCTATTCATCAACCTTATTTAGCTATAAATTAGTCCAATTTAAATACTAATACATAAGACATACATAGATTAGTGTAAATCACATATTGATGTAATAATAATGTTGATTTATTTCATTTGACAATATTGTAGCCTATTCATCAATCATATTTAGCGATAAATTAGTCCAATTTAAATACTGATACATGACACACATAATAAAAGTCTTAATAATTATAATTAATAAAATAATATATAGATTTTTAAATATAATAATAATTAAAATGAGTAATAAAAATTTATTAATTGATGCATTTCCATTTTTTAATGAATTAGATTTATTAGAATTTCGTTTGTCTTATCTTAATAGTGTTGTCGACCAATTTATAATTATTGAAGCAACCAAAACACATTCAAATAAACCTAAAAAATTATATTTTAATGAAAATAAACATAGATTTTCTAAATTTCTACATAAAATATTACACATTGTTGTTTCTGATTTACCAGATGGTTCCGAATATAATGATAATTGGAATCGTGAAATTACACAACGAAATATGATTTTATATGGATTGCTACAGATTAAACCGAAAGATAATGATATTATTATTTCATCCGATTTAGATGAGATTCCTGACAGAAATACTCTTTATAATATAAAAACCATGGGTTTAAATACATGTTTTAGATTAGAAATGATATTTTTTACTTATAATCTAAATCGTGTATCAATTGATATGTGGTATGCCGCTGTTATTTTAAATTATAAAACATTAATCGAATTACCAAATAATTTTTCAGATTCAAAGACTACATCTAAATTATTTAATTTAAGACATGCATCTCATATACCTTATTTACGAAACGGTGGTTGGCATTTTACAAATTTTTGTAAATATGAATCTATAAAGTATAAAATAGAATCATTTGCTCATACCGAAATGAATACAGAAAAAAATACAACCAATGATATATCACGTAGAATCGAAATAGGCGATGATCCATTATTAAATAATAGTGTAAATAAATTATATTTTAAACCATTTAAACAGCATACATATTTACCAGATAATTGGTATAATTTTATGAATTATATATTAAGTTATTCTGAAATTATTTAGAAAAATCAAGCATTTAAAACTATTTATTATAAATTATTATAATGAATGATTTTATAAATTCTATTCCATATACAGCAATTAGTATATCCATTTTTGCAAGATTAATATTTATGTTTTTGTTATTTAAAAATAAAAGTCAAAATAATTATTCATTAATATTTTGTATTTTAAGTATTGGTTCATCTAGTTTATGGTTATCTTTTGGAGTAAATAATAATGATAATGCATTACTATATAGAAGTAGCACTGAAATTGCGTTGTTATCTATTTCTACTATTTATATTATTAAAAATAAATTATTTATGAATAATTCTGATAATAATAAAAATAATCAAATTATTCCATTACAACATCAATCCACTAATACAAATTAATTAAAATAAAAATTATTTATTATTTTAACTAATATATAAAGAATTATATAATATAGTTTCTTTTATTTCTTTTTACGACTAACAGTCCATTCTGTATCAGACACCCAATTATTTTCATATAATTCAATCAAATCTAATAATTTAAATTTAAATTTTTGTTTTATTTGATTTTTATTATCTTTTAATTGATATACTGGTTCCATAAAATCTTTTTTAAATTTATCAGGGTATGCTTTATCTAATTCCATACCACAATTATTAATAATTGATATAATCGTATCTAAATATTTTTCAATATATTCTTGTGGTGAATGTTTTGTATATTCCATTAAACCATTAAAATACTTTTTAATTGTATCATATTTTAATAAATCATATTTATATAAATTTGATATTAATACAAATCCTCCTACAAATTTAGTCTTACTTGCAAATAACTCACATAATTTATCATATGGAATATCTGTAGAAACTTCTTGTAATAATTCATCTATATTTTTACTATAAAATTCATCACACATTTCCATTACCTTTAATTTAAAATCTGATTGTCCTAATATTTTTTTTATTGCAATATCTTGTAATAATTTAGCATATAAATCTGCAAAATTTTGTTCTGACATCGCCTTATTAAAAATTGTATTTACAAATAAGTTAGTTATTTCATTTGTATCAATATCTTCTCCCTCATCCCAGTTATCTAATTCATTGCCTTCTTGTGTTTTACCTAATTTCTCATTGATAAATTCTTCTTTTGATACATAATATGCTTTGAAACATTCATCTGAAATTGTTGAATAATTCTTTGGAGATAATTTATTCAAATTTGAAATTAATAATGATTCGAATTTATCTTTTGCTGATAAATTATTTTCTTCACGTTCTTTTCTCCATAATGTTGCTACAGATTGTTGAACTTGATATTTTAATCTAAGAGGTGTTTTTCTAGTTATGAATTTATTATTTTTCTTTATTTCCAATAATTTATTAATTGTTTCCTCATCTAAAACTGCTTTAAATGAGTCTGCAATTTCTTCTATTTGGTCATAAGAATAAATAATAATTTCGTCTTTAGTAAATTGTGCTGACATCTCTATTTTTACTATTATTATTATTTCTTTAAATATATATCAATTTTTTTTATAAAATAACAAAAATGGTATGTAATAATCATTCCATTACAAAAATGGTATGTAGTCTTACCATTTGCTATTTACAAAAATGGGATGTATCTAGCAATACCTAATTTATATATACTAGCTTTAAAAGGTGAATTATAACCTTCTACTCTAACCATATCACCATCATATATTTCACCGCATCCATATTCATCTTGACAAGAACGATTACGATAATATACAGGTAATTTTAATGAATGATAACCATCGGTGCTTGTATAATAACGCCATTGATTAGAACCTCTATATGTTTCTTCACCATATAATGGTAATATTTTCTTATTATTATCTCTAAAAAAATTCATAAATCCTTCTTTATGTTCTTCTTCCTCTTTCTTCTCTTCTTGTTTTATTTCTGGTTGAACAACAATTTTTGGTTCTTCAACTTTAGGTTCAATTGTATGTGATTCTTGTTTAGATGATGAAAGTTGAACTTCTTTCGGTTTTTGTGTATCAATATTAATATTGTTATTAATTACTGGTTGTATTTGTTTTGACTCTTTATTTTTATGTCTAGGTTTATCAGAATCATTCTGATATGAATATGACCCTCCTGTATATACGACTTCACGATGATGATATGATGGTTCCGGTATATCTTGGATTAAAACACCAACTTGTTGATAACCCGAACTAGGGCCTCTAGTTGCAATTGAACCAGGTGTTAAATATGGATTAGTTCTTAATGGCGGACTTAATGGATTGTTAATTTTTTCTAATTCATAATCATATCCAGAATTATTATATTGTCTTAATTCATTAATTTTTGTATTATAATCATTTTGAGTTGATTCTAATGCCATTTTAACTTCTTGAAATTTATTACTATGTTTATTAATTAAAAATACTACTAAAATAATAATACCTATAATCAATAAAATAAAAGTATTATTATCAAAACATAAAAAACCAGTTGGACATATACTCATTTTACTATATTCATATATTATTATTTGAAATAGAACGTTTGAATTGAAGCAGAAAATCATGTATTTCTTTACTTTGTTTTATATTATATTTATCATTTTCAACTACATTTATAAATTCTTCTATTTTTGATAAAAGTATATTTTTAAATTTAGGACTATGATTTATAATTGTAATTGATTTTGGTAAATACCAAATTTTAAATAATTCATAATTTAACAATCTTTTTAATATTATTATTTCATTTATTATATATTTATTTTCTGATTCAGAATATTCATTATTTTCGATATTAAAATTTATTATATCTTGATTTAATTCAAGTGCCTCTTTTGATAATATAGTTAAATCATTTTTATAATTAATTGAATTATTATTGAATATATTATGATTATTTTGATTTGTAATTATAAAGTCTTTTAGTATTTCTATTAAATTATAGACTTTTTCTTGTAAATCTTCTATATTTTTAATCACCATTTTGTTTATTTAAAATAGTTTAAACTAATAAAAATAAATCAAATTTTACAAATTATTATAAATTATATTTCATTTCTAAAATAAAGTTATGTAATTTTTCATTACCATATATATTATTGTATTTTGGTATTGTTAAATCAATCCATTTATCAATTAATGTATCAATTAAGATTTTTAAATCATTATAAGCATAATACAAAGTTCTACAATTGTTTGAATATAATAATCTAAATAAATAGAGCATTATCTTTCTTTCATAAATATTAACATTATCCTTTAATTCATGTTCATACCCATCAATTTCATCATTTAGATTATTAATTGTATATTTGGTTTCATTTATAATTCTTGAAATTTGATATTTTAAACAATCTAGGACTGTATTATTATTATCGTATTCTTCAGTAGCTTCAATTAAGCTATTTATTGACTCATTTGTTAATTTTTCTAATTTTGAAATTATACTTTCTATTTCATAATTTTTATCAGAATCGATACTCATTTTTTTATAATTAGAATAAATTATTATTTTAATATCAAAATTTATTTTAAATAATTATTATATGAATAAATTATCATCACAGTCTAAAATAACAAGTTTTTTCAACAATATTAAAAATACCAATAACTCTTTTTTTCCAAAAGAATCACAGTCAATCAATACTAATTTAAGTGGAGGAACTAAAAAAACTATAGTATTTGATAAACCTGACACAATTTCTTCTTCTAAAACATTAAAAGATTTATTTAATAGTCCTAAAAATGGTTTAATATGTTTTACAGATGGTTCATGTATTCATAATGGTAAAAAATACGCTAAAGGCTCTTGGGCTGTAATTTTCCCAAATAATCAAGAATATAATTTCGCTGGACCTTTAAATGACGGTTTTACACCTACAAATAATCGTGCGGAATATACCGCATTAATAAACGCATGTAAGCAAGCTAATACAATAGACCCAACAATGCGTCAAACTCTTACTGTATATTCTGATTCAGAACTATTAATTAAAAGTATGACTAAATGGATTAAATCATGGAAAAAGAATAATTGGAAAAAACATGACGGTTATCCAGTTCAAAATAAGGACCTTTTGATTGAATTAGATAGTTTTTTTAATAAACGTAATATAGTTATGATACATGTTCGTTCTCATACCAATGATAATTCATATGAATCTTATTGGAATGATAAGGTTGATTTAATGGCTAAATCTAATTTACCTAAGACTATTCCTAAAAATGATAAAAAATAATTATTCAATGAGTTTATCGTAGATTATATACGATAAATTGATTGTATTACGAAATTTAGCGATATTGCACATTATTTATATAGATATATGCAATGCATCAAATAATATATTTTATGTATTATTATCGCTAGTTTGACGTAGATTATATACAATAATTTGATTGTATTATATAAATTTACTTATAATTCACGCTTACAACATAAATTACAATTAATAGGTTTTTTAGATTTTTCTATAATTATTTTAGGTGTAGAAACATATCCTTTTCCTTGATTTGTTATCTTAATCTCTATTACTTTTTCATCTTTTATTATAGAAGTTGCAGTCGCTGATATACGTGCATCACCAACTATTGATACTTTAGGCGCTTCAATATAATTATCACCTCCATTAAGAACCTTTATTTCTACTAATTTACCGTCTCTTAAAAATCCTACTGCTTCTGCTACTGTAAAATCAGTTGCTTGCCCACATAATGATGCACCTGGATAAGATATTGTAGCCCCTAAATAAGTTGGATAATCTACTGGACATCTGTTTTTATCATCAGTTGATGCAGATGGATTCATCTTACATAAATCTTGAAATGGCATTGCTTTTTTTGTATTATTGCTTGTTTCTTTAATTGTTTTTGATTCTTTTATATCTACTACCGGTTTTTGTTGAGGTTTTTTTTTAGATGATGCAAAATTTTCTTTATTTGGTAATGTATTTTCAAATTTAGGCATTGGTATTTGTAAATCAGATTCAGGTATTTTATTTTCTGATTTATTTTCTAATAATTTTGTTATATCTGATAACATTGTTTCTAATTCTTTTTGCGTATCTTTTACTTTATCTGGATTTTCAAATCTTTCTAAAATTTGAATTGGTGGTCTAGTTTTAATTAAACCTGATAAAGTATAAATAAAAAATATTGTTATTCCTATAAAAATTATGAATGATATATCCATTTATAATATAAATTAATATTATTATCGCCACCAACTACTAATTCTTGTTGTAAGTTTTGATGATGAAGATAAATTTGAATTAACGTTTCCTGTTTTATCATGTATATTTTTTATTTGTTCATTTTGACTATCTAAATGTTCTAATGTATTTTTTCCTATTTTTTCACAATCATATAATTGATTACGCGCTTCTTGTAAAATTGATAATCTATTTTTCATTTTATTTTGCTTTTCTTCTGAGTTTATATTTTCTTTTAATAAATGTTCTTTTTTTAAATTATTTATCTTCTCTTTATATCTTGAATATAAATATTGTTGGTGGTCGGTTAATTGATATGAACTAATAAATTTTATCATCTCACATGCCTCTTCTATATTTCCTTGTTTCAATAAATTATCTATTTCTACAAATATTTGTTCTAACATTTTTTATATTATATATATATTACCATCATTAATCTTTTTATTAAAAAATTTATTAATAAAAAATTTATTTTATAAATAAGCTGCATCGTAATCATCTTATAAATAAGCTGTCATAACTCTACCTAACATACCTACATCTTTTTCATCACCATCATTACCACATATACGATAATGAACATGTTTGTCTAATGTTTTTTTACCAAAAAATCCAGGCACTTTATATGCAGATGGACTACGTATTTTTAATACTGCATTTCCTTCATTATCTGCTGTTACTAAACCAGCATTTTCATATTTACTATATGCTTTCCATGGGTCTTCTTTAACTAATTCCTTATTTGCATCAGTCTCGCTCGCCCAATATACTACTCTTGCACCTGGTCTTACTTTTACAGAAACTTTAATATCCGCATTATCTGGAACTTTATCAGGTAATAATGAACTACATGGAAATACTGTTTTACCTAAAAATGGTAAATAAAAATCTCTATTCATCAAAACCAATACTGCTGCAATACCAACTAATACATAAATAACCCTATTTAAATTTGGAATTTGCACAGCTAACATATCAACAAAATTAACATTTAATAAACCTATAGATAACCAATTTAAACTACCAACTACCATTAATATCATTGAAATTAAATACATCCATGGATTAAGTTTAATAAACATCTTTTATATTATAATTTAATATAAAAAATTTTATTAGTTATTATTGGTTCATATAATTACTCACTTGTAATTCTTGGTTGGTCGAATTACTTACTTCATTTATAATTCTTGAGCATTTCACCCAATGCTTTATCATCTTTACCGAAATAATCTTTAAAAGAATCTAAAATCTTTTTACCATCAGCTAATGCAGGTTTCATATTGGTTAATGTTTCTAATAATTGTTTTTGTGTATTAATCAAATCCTTAGTGTCTTTATTTAAAGCTGATATTTCTTTAGGTGATAAACTTTCTAAATTTTCTTTAAAACTACCTTTTGTATCAATATAAAAATCTTCAGATTCTTCATTTTTATCATTTGAATCATCTATTTGCTCATCTGATTCTGAATCTTTTTCATCTTTCTTATGTTTATCTTCTGGTTTAGAATGTTTATTTTCAAATAATTCTATTGGTATTTGACCAGCCTTAATTAAACTTACTACAATATTTCCAACAATTAATGCAACACATATAGCTAAAATAATATTCTTTAATATCGAAAATCCTATAAAACCTACACAAACAATAATTAAAGATGATTTCCATGTTAATTGTGGCGCAATTAAAACTAATGATACGACTGCAAATATTATAAAAATAATTTCATTCGAATTTATTAACATTATTTATATAATAATTAGATAAAATATTATATATAATAAAATTACTTGTATATTTTTAATTTATAACTAAGACTAACTATCTATAATAAATAAAAACTTGGTTTAGATATCTTAGTTAGTTAAAGAGCAACAATGTGGCTGTTTCCATTACATTAATAAGTTCAAACCTAAATAAGACATACCAATTATAAATGCTAATATACCTGCTCTTAATTGAGCTTTCCACATAATACCATTAGTATTAAATACTGATGGAATATATTGACCTAATTTAGTTAATATAACCGGATTAAAAAATATAAAAACTAAACACATTATAATAACTGGTTTCTTTAACATATTTAATATTTTTGTTAATTTACTTTCTTTATTAGGATATTCAATTACTGTTGAACCTGCTTGTTGATTTTGAGTAGTTGATTGTTGGTCCCCTTGCATAAATTGATTTTGTGGTGCTTGAACTAATGATGGGTCAATTTGTCTATTCATTTGTTGTTGCTGTTGTTGGGCATATGCAGCATTACTATCCATGTTAAAATGTTCGGTTTGAACTCCACCATTTGAAGAACCATTAATTTCATTTAAAATATCATCAACTAATGTTGAATCATCTGAAGCCATTTGATTATCCATTATATTCTATATAATATTGTAATATATCTTATTTTTTTTAAAAAAAC
>JACCDX011840253.1_pt1 | contig 24673 bp, 33 predicted proteins | sample 7449681 | NCBI WGS metagenome assembly JACCDX01 (sample SAMN15323450, study PRJNA562643) | freshwater metagenome | isolation source: river surface water | place: USA:Blue River Watershed | collected 2017-08-18
ATTTTTAGCAACTGATTCTGTAGGTACAAGTGCAGTCAGACTTACAGTCAGTGCTAAAGCAGTTACATCCACAGTACCATTTAAACTACCAGTTTATGCTAATGATACTGCACGTTCAGCAAGTATTCCAGTCCCACAACAGGGCATGATGATTTTTATGCAATCAGGAACTAGCCCTTCAGCTACAAATGTAGCTCAAGTTTACGACGGTACTAACTGGGTAAACCTATAAAACTAATATAGTCGCCCTTGATAAATATCATATCGAGGGCGATTTATGTTAAGCATTTGGACTCAAAAATCCGGCTATTCTTTAGGTTCAATCCAAGAAAATTCAATAGTTGATATTGCACTACCAGTATCATACTCTAACGGATTTAATGATTCTACATCAGTTATTTTCAAAGTAATAAGTGGATTTCTGCCACCAGGTCTACGACTAGTTGGCGATCATATCATTGGAACACCTAATGAAGTTTCAAGGATTACAGAATATGTATTTTGTATCAGAGCAACGTATAACAACACATTTGCTGATAGAACTTTTAAAATTGTAATAGAAGGAGCTGATCAACCAGTCTTTAATGTAAATGAAGGCTTGTTGCCAGTTGGAACTAATAATACATATTTTATATTAGACAACAGTTTTGTTAATTTTCAAATAGATGTTACTGATACCGACACTGCCGCTGGTCAAACATTACAATATTTTATTAGCAGTGGCGAAGGTGAATTACCGCCTGGTCTAACTTTATATGACAACGGAATTATTAGTGGACTGATAGAACCGGCATTTACTATTACTGAGTCACAAGTTGGTAATGGATCTTATAGTAACGACTTATATGACGTGGCAGGATACGACTTTGGGGAAAGACCCGACAACGGTTATGACAGTTTTGTTTATGACAGCGTATTCTTTGATTATTTTATTCCATCCGTACCGCCTAGAACATTAAACAGAAATTACGAATTTATAGTGAGCGTTAGTGATGGCGACACTGTAAACAAAAGACGTTTTAAAATATATGTAGTTGGAGATGATTTCCTTCGAGCAGACAATACTGCACAACGTGTTGGTACTGGTATCTTTACAGTTGACGGAACTTATTTAAGAAATCCCGTATGGTTAACACCTTCTAATTTAGGCGTTTATCGAGCAAACAATTATGTTACACTTGTGTTAGATTGTTTTGCCCCAGTAGAGCTTGGCCCAATATCATACAGTTTAGATACTACTAACCCAGATGGAAGTCCTAGTGTATTACCACCAGGATTAGATTTTGATGACTCTAATTCAGAGATATTTGGTGTTGTCCCATATCAACCTACAGTAACTGAAACATATAAATTTACCGTAACTGCTACTAGGTTTGGTATTGATTACGAGATTGCACCAACTAAAAGAACATTTACTATAACCACACTAGGTGAGGTCGATAGTGTTATGTCTTGGCAAACTGACAGTAACTTAGGTACTATCGATGCCAACTTTATTAGTAATCTTAAAGTTAGTGCAACTAGTACTATTCAAGGTGCCACAGTATTGTATTATTTAGATTCTGGGGCTTTACCACCAGGACTAACTTTAGAACTTGATGGCGAAATAACTGGAAAAGTTAATCAGTATGGTGATGAAACTAATCCTGGTATCATAACATTTTCAAATGGTGCCATTACAAATCAAACATTTGATGGTGGAGAAACAACATTTGATAAGACTTATCAGTTTACCATACGAGCAAGAGATCAGTTTGGCTACAGTGCCATAAGCAGAGAGTTCACATTACAGGTCAATACCCCTAATGATAGATTGTACAGTAGCATTGTTGCTAGAACATTTATGACACAGGAAAAACGTGACCTGTTCTATGATTTTATAAATGACAGTAATATTTTTACAGCTGAAAGTGTCTATAGACCTAATGATCCAAACTTTGGAATTCAACGAGATTTGAAGATGACCATCTTTGGTGGCATTGAAACCAAAACTGCGGCACAATACGTTTCAGCACTAGGCCTAAATCATAAACGTAAGCGTTTTACATTTGGGGACATAAAAGTAGCTAAGGCAAAAATTACTGGGACCAATACGGTGGTCTACGAAGTAATATATGTTGAAATGTTTGATCCGTTAGAAAAAGGTAAAAAATATCTTCCAAGTGTGCTAACTGGGCTGTCTTTAGATCCAAAGCCGGTAACTGTTGATGCAAGTAATGCCTTATGGGACGGGAAAGAAAACATTCCAAGATTGAACGTCGATGAGCCGTTTAGTCCACGTCCTGACAACAGAATAACCATTGATCAAACTAATTTATTTGCTAGTGATAGTAAGTACAGTAACAGATACCCTAGCAGTATAAGTATTTGGAGAGAGAAAATAGCCGCCGTTGGGCAACGAGAAAGAAACTATTTGCCCCTATGGATGCGTAGTATCCAAGACGACAGCAAACAAGAACTTGGCTTTGTACTAGCAGTGCCAATATGCTTCTGTAAACCAGGAACAAGTTCAGATATTCTTATCAATATCAAATATAGTGAATTTGATTTTAAGAATTTAGACTACACCGTAGATCGCTACATCATAGATTCTGTAGTGGGTTCGGGCGAAGATAAATATCTAGTATTTAAAGATGACAAGGTAACCATAACATGACCAGTGCAATAGTGTATAGTACAATTGATGCGGCTTTTCCTAAAGCAGGAAAAGACAATAACAGCCAGGGCTTTAGAGATAATTTTCAAGTTATCAAAACTGGTTTGCAAACTGCTAACGGCGAAATCACTACTTTACAGAGTGTGACCGCAAAGTTGACTGCAACTAATGATTTCAATCAAAATATCCTAAGTAATGCAGAATTTAATAAATTCTATGGATCTGTTAGAGATAACGGAAGTATAACAACAACAACTGATGTTGACATTGAGAATGGCCCTTTACAAATCTATACATTAGGTGCCAATTGTACACTTACACTTACAAACTGGCCTGCAAGTGACAAGTATGCAAAAATTAGAATTCATTTAAAACAAGATACAACAAATCTTAGTACAGTAAGCATAACCGGTACTGCAGGGCAATTCCAGTGCGCTACTGGCATTATTAGTGGATCAAGTGTTGGCCAGGCCGTTAAAGTCACAGGCACAATATCTGGAAGTGCAACAATATCTGGCTATGCAAGTGGCAATATATACTATATTATTGGCACTCCAACAGATACAACATTCACACTATCATCAACATTTGGTGGTAGCGCAATAACTACTACTGCCGGTACTACGACTGGTTTAACTTTTACACTATTAAGAACAGTTACATTTGGTACTGAAGGTGGCGCATCTGTAGTCAAATCCGGCGATGGTGCTAGTTTTCCTAGTCCATTTGTTTTAAGTAACACTAGCGAAAAAGTTGTAGAAGCATGGACTTATGATGGAAGCACCTCAAAAGTATTTTTAAAATATTTGGGCGATTTTAGTTAATGGTAATCAATCCCTTAGCAGAAGATATTTCACAACTAAAAGACACTGAATTGGAAAATAAAATTCAGGATCTAAGTAAGAAGTATTGGATCGCAAAAAACGCAGACATTAAATATCAAATTTCTCTATTCATTGATATGTATAGAGAAGAACTCAAAATGCGCCAAGCAAGGGCGTGGCAAGAACAAACCCAAAAACGCAATAAAGATCTTGACAATTTAATTCAAGTCAATTAAAATACTTGAATGAAGTCTGACAAATACGGCAACCCTATCTTTGAAGAAAAAGACATTATTAACATAATGTATGAGGATTGCTTTGGTATTTTAGATTCAAATGCTATTGTTGAAAAAACTTCTAATATTAAAAAATTAGAAGATCAACTTGGAATAATTTTTGCAGAACCATTTGATAATCCTAAAGTAAGTATTAAAGATTATGACCAAACATTACAGTCAGATTGGTTTATGCCTGAAGAATACAAGCAAATGGACATAGCCAAATGGGTTTTAGATCAATGCTCAAATCAAGATCAGCTGGAAAGATGCGGTGCTGAATTGTTAGAATTTCAAAGAAGAAATATGATGGACCTACTTCGTTGGCTTAAATATTTCGTGGATTTTTGTCGCAGTAATAACATTCTTTGGGGTGTTGGGCGTGGCAGTAGTGTAAGCAGTTTTGTATTGTATTTGATTGGCGTACACAAAATAGATCCTATTAAATATAATCTTGACTGGCAAGATTTTTTAAGATAAATACTACTATAATCCAAGGAGATTAATATGGCAATGAAAGAACAACAACGTAAAATTTACCGTAGTGCAAACGGTAAAGAAGTTGATTTAGAAAAACTTAGAAATCAAAACGAATTAACCTTAGCTGTAGGCAATGCTAGAGTAAATGCACGTGGTGATGAGATTGGTCCTGGCGGTAAAATTGTTCGCAAGCGTGAAGATATCATGAGCGAATACTACAAAGGTAAACCAAATAAAGGTGAATAATGAATGTTGTAAAAGGTAAACTTATTCCACTTAGGGATAATGTTCTAGTCACAGACATGAACTTTGACTCCCAAGTTACCAAATCTGGTATTTGGGTTAAGAGTGACGATGGTAAAAGTGAAGGCATTAAACCAAGATGGGGCAAGGTTTGGGCTATTGGTCCTGAACAAAAAGATGTAAAAGTTGGCGAATGGATCCTAGTAGAACATGGTCGTTGGACTAGGGGTGTAACTGTAGTTGATGAAGAGGACAATGAAATCATTGTTCGCCGTGTTGAGGTAAAATCAATTATGGCAAGTGCTGATGAAAAACCAAATGATTTTTATACTGGTTCTCATAGTAGCACAACACAGGGACAAACATTTGATCCTTCCATGTTTGCCGGACCTCAATTTTAAATTTTAACTTTGACTAATAGGGCTCTTGACGGGCCCTATCTTTTTCTGTACAATTATAAAATGAAAAACATATTTTGCAATACCTGTAATAAAGATTACAGTCCAAATTGTGATTGGCGCCAGGGACGATGTCCACATCACCCTAGCATGGCAGAACAAATTCTAAGCGATCCTTACAAAACAAGATACTTGAATTTGTTCAAAACTATTAAAAATTGGTTTGGTGGTAACAAATGAGTATAGAACAAGCTTCGACGTTTTTTATTGGCAGTATATTGACTATGCTGGGTTTTATTGTTATAATTGCAGGTGTTGTTTTTATCAACAATGTTTTGCACAGATACTGGAAACCAGTTAAAATTTTTACTCCAGACAGTTGGAAAGGATTCCATCCTCCAATTGAATACGTGGAAAGACAAACTACAAAAGAAGGTAAATTATGAAAGAACTATGGGTTGAAAAGTATCGTCCAAAAACAATTGATGGTTATGTTTTTAGAGACGACCATCAAAAAAATCAAGTTCAACGTTGGATTAAAGAAGGTACTATTCCACACCTGTTGTTTAGTGGTAATGCCGGAATTGGTAAAACCACTCTAGCTAAGATATTGCTTAATGAGTTAGAAGTAACTGATTTAGATATCTTAGAAATTAACGCAAGTCGTACAAACTCTGTTGAAGACGTTCGTGATAAAATTGTAAATTTTGTACAAATGATTCCGTTTGGTTCTTTTAAGGTGGTATTGCTGGACGAGGCAGACTATCTTAGTCCTAACGCACAAGCGGCACTTCGTGGTGTTATGGAAGAGTACCATACTACTGCTAGATTTATTCTCACATGTAACTACCCTAATAGGATTATTCCTGCACTACATAGTCGTTGCCAAGGATTTCACATTGAGCGGGTTGACGTTACAGAATTCACTGCAAGAATTGCAACTATTCTGGTAGAAGAAAATATTGATTTTGATTTGGATACCTTAGACACATTTGTCAAAGGCACTTACCCAGACTTGCGAAAATGTATCAATACTGTGCAAATGAACAGTTTAGATGGCAAACTGCACAGTCCTGAAAAAGGTGACACTGGCGAACAAGATTATAAACTAGAAATGGTTTCATTGTTTAAGGCGGGCAAAATTAGCGAAGCTCGTAAACTTGTTTGTAGTCAAGCACGTCCAGAAGAAATGGAAGAAATCTATCGCTGGTTGTATGATAACGTAGTGTTATTTGGTGATGAAGCAAAACAAGAAAAAGCAATTTTAATTATTAAACAAGGATTAGTTGATCATACATTGGTCAGTGATCCAGAAATTAATCTTTCCGCAACTCTAATTAGACTTTCACATCTATGACCTATTTGGTTACTGAAAACTGTATCAAATGCAAACACACTGACTGTGTTGTAGTTTGCCCTGTTGACTGTTTTTATGAAGGCCCAAACTTTTTAGCAATCAATCCAGATGAATGTATTGACTGCGGTGTATGCGTCCCAGAGTGTCCAGTCAATGCTATTGTTCCAGACAATGATGTAAATGTAGACGTTGTCTTTTGGACTGAACTAAATCGTAAACTAAGCAAGAAGTGGCCAGTTATTACAACTAAAAAAGATGCGTTGCCTGATGCAGACTTGTGGAACAATAAGTCTGGCAAACTTGATCTATTAGAAGAATGACAGAGAAAAAGTCCAATCTTGCCAAAGGACGTGATAGTTATGATGCAGATATAAACGGGTCTATAGTACCGTTTTTTAATCGTAATGTAACTCCTTATCCCACAGAAGCGGGTGGACCTAAGTTTGATTTAGTACCAGTTACTAAGCAAAAAGATATAATGATCAATCATGCTAGGATGTATGCCCAGCAGGAATATGATCGCATTATGGAACTTGTAACTGTATTACAAAAACAAGCAGACGATATCAAAAGAAGATTAGATGTTACAGACGCAGTACACGCGGCAGAATATCAATTTCAAGTTGTCATGGGGCAATGTTATTGGTTAGTTTGGGATAAACGAAAACAAAAACAACTGTTAGTTCATCATGGACCTACTGAGTGGAGTTCTGGTCCACCAGAAGATTATGAATACCAAATTAAGGTAAAATATATGGGCGATCATACTTGGATGGAAATAAATGAAAAATAAATTCATACAAGCATATATGAAAACTGCGGAAACATTTGCAGAGCTTAGTCATGCTCGTCGCTTACACGTTGGTGCTATTGTAGTTAAAGATGATAGGATTATTAGTATTGGCTACAATGGTATGCCCGCTGGTTGGGATAATAACTGCGAGGATGAAATATGGCCTCCGTACTACGGCGATGAACCCACTCTAAAAACTAAACCAGAGGTGCTTCATGCAGAAACTAATGCTATTGCTAAACTGGCTAAATCCAACGAATCTGGTTTAGGTGCTACTATGTTTGTCACACACGCTCCATGTTTAGATTGTGCTAAACTTATCTACCAAAGTGGCATTAGCAGTGTGCTATATAGAAATGCTTACAGAGATACTAGTGGTACCACATTTCTAGAAAAGTCCGGTGTTAAAGTAGAACAAATAGAAAAGGGCTCCTAAGAGCCCTTTTTTTAATCACCGTAAATGTCTAACACCTCCTTAACGGCATCGTGTCTTTCAATATCCTTATGATCAAATTGCACAATGTCAATGTGTTTTAAATTTGGTTTGCTTGCGAGTAGGTTTGTAAAATCAATTAATCCGTTATCGCTCCTTCTATCTGCCTGAGCTAAGTCGCCTGTCACTACCATCTTGGATCCTTCACCCAAGCGAGTTAGTAGCATCTTCATTTGACTTACTGTGGCATTCTGCATCTCGTCTGCTACAATGTATGCGTTCTTAAATGTGCGTCCACGCATATACGCAAGTGGGCTTATTTCGATAACTCCTTCCTTTAGCATTTCTGCTATATCTGACTGTTTATAATATTCTCCCATGACGTCAAAAATAGGTCTTGTCCATGGTGCCATTTTTTCATTCAAGTCACCTGGTAAAAATCCTAAATCTTCATCTACGGAAACGGCGGGTCTGGTAACGATTATCTTGTCCACTAGACCTTCTTGGAACAACTTAATTCCATGCATAACTGCTAACATAGTTTTGCCCGTACCGGCTGGACCGATAGCAAATACAATGCTAGTTTCTTCGTTTTGCAATTTTTGTAAGTATGTTTTTTGATTTGGGCTACGTGCTGACATCACTACACGTTGCTTCTTCTGAGGAAGGTATGGTTGAAAATCGATTACTTTAACTTCTGATGTAAAGCGTTTCTTCACTCTTTTACTCATCTAGTTTATCTCCTACTCTTTTAAGAAGTAGGACTTGTAGCGACCGCCCGATTACTACAGAGGTCCTACACAATTATTTACTGATTTCTACAAAAAGTAAACTGATATGATATGATTTTAATCCAGCTAAATAATTGAGTATTAATACAGGGACTAGTCATGCGAGACATTTTAGAAGTTATTCAAAACGTACATAGCATATACAACAACAATTCGAGCCTAGCTATTTTAAAAGACTTTGAAAGAGTTATGGACGAAATGGATATGTACGTATATAAAAACTGGAGGGACGGCGAACTTGCTTCTGGTCCAAAAGTAGACCGCCATTGGGTCACTGCTGAGTTCATGTGGCCATATCAAAAAATGCCAGATCCTGTGGCAGCAAAAAGATTAACTGATTTAGGTTGCAAAGTCATCTTTGAAAGAACACAGATGGTAGAACCTAGAAAAATAAGAAACCCTGATGACTTACGTCCAGGTACAAAGAAAGGCAAATTAGATACAAAGCCAATATGGATTGTGGAAATAATGATGCCTAAGAAATTAGTATTTGATATTTTTAACGGTTATATGGATCGTATTAGAGAAGAAAGAAAGAGCGAAAAGCCTGCTAAGAAAGAAGAAGGTGCCGCAGGAGCACCAGCAGCCGCACCAGCCGCGCCAGCTGCGCCAGCCGCAGGAGCACCAGCATAATGCAACAAGTTAACGAAGATCTGCTTGCAGGTGATTTAAAATTTTTAGTCAGTCACGTATTTGAAATTGACAGTTACAAAAGTAAAATAGGTGATGATGGTGATATGGTCGTTTTAAGTTTCACTGTGGATGATAAAGCACCAGCTGATGATCTTGCAAGATTTGTTGAGATGGGCTATGAGTTTGTACTAGATGCTGATGCTACAAACGGCCCAACAGACAATGGCAAGCATAAAGTGTTTATTGAGATGAAACGCAGTCGTCACACTCCAAAAGAAATTATGGAACTACTAGACGGCATTGCAAGATTAACTAAACACGAACAATTCAAGTTTAGGTACTATAAGAGCTTCAAAAGCGTTCCAGCAAATTTAGAAACACTTAGTGAATTTGTACCTACTAATCCTGATGACTATTCTGAAAGAGTATCAAATAACCAACTAAACAATTTTTCAAACTTTTTCAATAGAAGTTTTATTGAAAATATCAATGTACTAGAAGATGATATTCGTTTTGAGAAAGTATTTGCTGAATCAGTAAAAATGCGTATTAAGGACTTTGGCTCCAAAGAAGAACTTTATAACCGCGTCAGTGGCAAATTACGTATTGAACCTAAAGATATAAGTGAATGCATCTTTTTGACCAAGTACATTGGCGACTATAACATTACTAAAATTGACAATACGTTTATTTTTGAGAATGGGCGTTACGCTGTTGCACTGGAGAAAATATAATGTGGCAATTTGGCTGGATGTTAAGTTTAATTCCTGATAGCATATTGATTTGGATTACATACCTTATTGCATTTTCTGGTTTTATTCTATACATTGCCAGCAAACTTGTACGTTGGATTCCCATGATGGGCCAATACAAACTGCCAGCAGAATTAATTGGTGTCATATTATTAGTAGCTGGTGCATATTTGTTTGGCGGCTATGGAGTTGAAATGTCATGGCGTGAAAAGGTTAGAGAGCTTGAAGAAAAAGTCAAAGTAGCAGAAGCAAAGAGTCAAGAAGTAAAAATACAAATACAAGAAAAAATTGTTTACAAGACTAAGGTCGTAGAAAAAGTCAAAGTGGAAATTCAAGAACGTATTAAAGTTGAGCGTGAGATAATTGATGCTAACTGCGTTGTTCCTCCAGAAGCTATTGATATCCTAAATAAAGCGGCAGAAGAACCTAAAGTAGAGGAAAAGAAATGAAACTGATTCTTACACTATTAACGGTAACTGCTCTAGTAGGATGTTCTTCAGTTCCTGTAACTGTAAAATTTCCTGAGCCTCCTGAGGAGTTAATGAAGGCTTGTCCAGACTTACAAAAATTAGATCCTAAAACAACTAAACTTAGTGACGTACTGATGTCAGTAACTGAAAACTATGCATCATATCATAACTGCAAAATCAAAGTAGACGCATGGCAAGAATGGTATAATGCAAATAAAAAGATTTTTGAAAGTGTTAAATGATTTTAAGGGAACTTTTTGGAATTGGTGAGAAACCTAAGCCTGCTACACAACCAGCAGTAGCCACTCCAACACCGCCAGTAATTCCTAAAATAGCAGTAAGTGAGCCACAACCGTTTAATCCTTCAGAACACAAAGATCTGTTAATAAAGTTAGCAAAAGCAAAAGGGCTTAAAGCCGCAAACGATCTAGCAAGTTTTTTAGGACAATGTCAAGTAGAAACTGCAAACTGGACAGCGGCAGCAGAAAGATTCAATTATGAAGACCCAGTGCGTATCTACAAAGTTTTTACAAGCAATTTTAAAAGTCCAGATGAGGCAAAGCCCTACATTAAAAATCCAGTAGCACTTGCCAACAGAGCATTAGCAAATAAGAACGGCAACGGAGATGAAAAAAGTGGCGATGGTTGGAAATATCGTGGACGAGGATTTATTCACATTACTGGCCGAGAATTATACGGTAAGGTAGGTGCCGCAGTTCATCCTGAGAATCCTAACATTTATATTGATAACCCAACATTACTGTCATCTAATCCTAAAGAGGCCGCATTGGCTTCAATTGCCTACTTCAGAATAAAAGTTGGTCGGGGCAAGACAGCTAAACAAGCCACAAAAGTAGTCAATCCAGCAGGACTTAAATCTAAGGAAAGATTAGCGGCAACACAGCAACAGAAACAACAAATTGCTCAAGCCCAAGGTAAAAAACCTCAAGTGGCGGCAACACCTAAACCAAAAAATCCGCAGCCAACCAAAATGGCTAGTCGTGAGTAAATAAACAAAAAGGAAAATATATGAGCGCAGTAGATACAATTCTAAAAATGTTTACAAAAGAAACAAAGGACCCAGACGCACCTAAGCCACCAGTTGGCTCACGTAGCGAACGAGAAGCAAAATTAAAAGACAAAGCAGGTATGGTTATTTCTGTATTTGCATTGTTACTAGCGGTTAACGCATGGTATGGTGGTAAATTAGGTAGCACAGTATTGAATAATACACTTGGTGCTAACAATGCTTGGGCGCAATATCAGGCAAAAAATAATCGCTTAGTTAATTACGAAATTGCATCTAAAACAACTAGCGATCCTAAACTCAAAGCAGAATTTAAAGCAGAAGCAGAGCGTATGGATGCAGATAAGAAAGAAATTGCTATCAATGCACGTAAGATGGAAGCAGAACGTGAATTAGCAAAAAAATCTAGCCCATGGATTGGTTATGCCAGTACAGCATACCAGTTAGCAATCGTTGTATTATCAGCAAGTATTCTTGCTGTTAGTATGCCAATGTTTTGGGGTAGTTTTGTAGTAGCAGGCATTGGCGTTTTATTAAGCGCAAATGGTCTATTTTTATTATTTTAATTTTAATATCAGGAGCGATAAATGAGCGAACAACAAAAGAGCTATGCAGAAATGAGTGATTCAGAAAAGAAAAAAGAAGATTGGATGAACAGCAAATGGCGTCCAATGATGGGTTGGTTATACATGGGTGTATGTGCATTTGACTTTGTATTATTTCCAATATTATGGAGTGGATTGCAGGCAGTCATGCATGTATCATCTATCACACAATGGCAACCATTAACACTACAAGGTGCTGGTTTATTCCACATCGCAATGGGTGCTGTACTTGGTATCGCCGCACTAGGCCGTACACAAGAAAAACTAGCAGGAGCAAACAATGGCGGAGCAACACAACCAGCAGGCTTTAGCGTATCTAGCCCAGCACCAAGCAGTTTCTCGGCACCAGCTACGTCAAGTTTCGGAACACCAAGTTCCCCAAGTAGCTTTGGCGGAGGCAGCTTTGGAAGCACACCTTCTCAAGCACCAGCGGGAAGCAGTAGCAGTAATACAGGCTTTGGAGGCGGAACGACTACAGATGCGCCGGCAAGCGTAGCCCCAGCGACACCTTCAATGGGTTTAAAAAGACCTGTTATCTAAACCTTGACACATAGGTCATTGTCTAGTATAATTACTAGTAATGACCTATTATTCTATCCTCGGTGTCGAACAAACTGCAAGCCAAGACGATATTAAAAAAGCATATCGTAAATTGGCTATGAAACACCATCCTGACAAAGGTGGTGATGAAGTAAAGTTTAAAGAAATATCAGTTGCTTACGATACCCTAAGCGATCCCCAGAAACGTTCCCAGTATGATCAACAATTAATGGGTGGGTTTTCAAGCGGTGGTACAAACTATCACGATTTTTCAAATTTAAATGATTTATTTGGTGGCATATTTGGAACACACTTTGGTCCAGGGTTTGCGGCACATCAAAGAAGAGGCAACAGAGATCTTAACATAAGATGCAAGATTAGTCTAAAAGATAGTTTTTTAGGCAAACAATTAGAAGCAATATACCCAATGCCTAACGGTACAAGGGAAACTGTACACATCGATATTCCTCCAGGAATTGATAACGGACAGACTATAAGATATCAAGGATTAGGTGACAATGCTATCCCTCAGTTACCTAGAGGAAATCTTAATGTCAGTGTAATTATAGAACCTGATCCAAAATTTCATCGTAGGGGCGACGATATATGCACTTTCGTAACTATTGATGCATTTGAAGCTATGTTAGGATGTGTAAAAGAAATAGAAACTATTGATGGTAAAATACTAAGAGTAAAAATAAGACCAGGCATAGGTCACGGTGGCGAGTACAGTGCTAGCGGTATGGGATTTAGAAATGCCAATGCAAGACGCACTGGCGATTTTATTATTATAATAAACATTGATATACCAATCATAACTGATGATAATATAAAACAACAGCTTGAGAATATAAAGAATGAACTTAATAACTTACCCTAATGATATATTAAAAATGGCAATGCCAGATTTTGATTTCACTAGTAATATCAATCCCATAAATTTAGAAGAGGACATGATTGAACTAATGAAATCTAGTAGGGGTATTGGTCTTGCCGCAAATCAAGTTGGTATAATTGGTAGGGTATTTGTTATGCAACCGCAGTTGTTAGAAAATAAACAACCATTTGCATTGTTTAATCCAAGAGTATTAGAAATAAATGGCGAGGAAGTTCCAGGTGAAGAAGGATGTTTGAGTTTTCCTAATTTGTTTATAAATGTTAAACGACCAAAAGAAATTACTGTCGAATATGTTGACAAGAATCAAAATACCTGTATAATAAGACTTACCGGTATTGACGCTCGATGCTTTCTGCATGAACTAGACCATTTAAATGGCACATGCTTTACTGATAGAGTAAGTAAATTAAAGTTAGACCTAGCATTGAAAAAACAGAGGAAATTAAATGGTAGAACCAAGTGAAAATTTAAAATTAGTTTTTGAAAAAGCCATTGATGTGGCTCGCAAACTACAACACGAATATTTGACCATTGAGCACTTGCTCTTTGCCATGTTATGTGAAGATAGTTTTTTCAACTGTGTACAAGGGTATGGTGCCGATCCTGAATACATTAAAAAGAATCTAGAGCATTATCTAAAAACTAAACTCAATGACATTATTAGCGAAAGTAGTGCCAAACCTAAAAAAACACAAGCAGTAGAACGTGTGTTGAATCGTGCCTTTACACAAGTATTGTTTAACGGTCGTCAACAAATTGAACCAACTGATGTATTTCTAGCTATTATGAGTGAGAAACGCAGTTGGGCTCTATACTACATCCAGCAAGCAGAAATTGACAAAGACAAGTTTGCTGACTACCTTAACAACGAAATTGAAAGTGGCGAAGAAGAAGTGCAAGACACACAAAGCGATCGAGCTCTAAGAGCATTTACTACTAATCTAAATGAAGCAGTTAAGAAAAATAAAATTGACCCTGTGATTGGTAGGATCACAGAATTAGAAAATATTGCACTTGCAATGGGTCGTAGGACTAAAAACAATGTCATGCTAGTAGGTGAACCAGGTGTTGGTAAGACTGCTATTGCAGAAGGTCTTGCTTTTAATATCGTCAAAGGTGCAGTTCCTGATTTCTTAAAGAGCTATACAGTCTATAATCTAGATGTTAGCAGTATGTTAGCTGGTAGCAAGTATCGTGGAGATTTTGAAGAACGATTTAAGGCTGTGTTAAAAGGTCTTGAGAAAAAAGGCAAAACTATTCTATTCATTGATGAAGCACACATGATTAGTGGTGCAGGAAGTGCTGGCAATAGTGCTAACGATTTGGCTAATATGATGAAGCCTGCCTTAAGCAAAGGAAACATTAAGGTCGTTGCAAGTACTACATGGGAAGAGTATCGTAAGTACTTTGAAAAAGACCGTGCATTGATGCGTCGTTTCCAACGCATTACTGTTGACGAGCCAACTCCAGAAGTTACATTACAAATCCTTAAAGGATTGAAGAAATATTACGAAACACATCATAAGGTTAAAATTTTAGATGAAGCACTAAATTCTGCTGTAAAACTCAGTGTCAAATATCAAAGTGATAAAAAGTTACCTGACAAAGCAATTGATTTAATTGATTGTGCTTGCTCACGTTTTAATATTAAACTAGCAGATGAGCGAGTTGTCGGTGAAAGTGAAATACAGTACGAACTAGCACAAATGGTGCAAATGCCTGCTGAAGTCATTGCTGAAACAGAATCAAGCAACTTGGCAAATTTAGAAACACAACTGCAAGCAGAAGTGTATGGACAAGACACTGCAATTACTGAACTTGTAGACAAAATTCTAGTTGCTAGAGCTGGCCTTAAACCTGAAAATAAACCCATTGGTAGTTTTGTGTTTATGGGGCCAACAGGCTGTGGTAAAACAGAAACTGCCAAAGCACTGTCTAAACATTTAGGTGTCAAATTACTACGGTTTGATATGAGTGAATATCAAGAAAAACATAGTGTGTCTAAGTTGATTGGTAGTCCTCCTGGATATGTTGGCTTTGAAGAAAATGCAGGTTTGTTAATCACGCAAATTCAAGAAAATCCAAATGCTGTGTTGTTATTTGACGAGGTAGAAAAATCACACCCAGATGTAAGTACAATTTTACTACAACTTATGGATAACGGATTTGTAACTGGGTCCAATGGTAAGAAAGCAGACTGTCGTAATATTGTTTTGATTCTTACTACTAACGCTGGTGCGGCGGCAGCTGAAAAGAATCAAATTGGTTTTGGCAAACAAGAACACGAATATGAGGATAAGGAGCTTAAGAAATTCTTTGCTCCTGAATTCCGTAATCGTTTAGATGCGATTGTAACATTTAAGAAACTAGGCAAAGAAACAATGTCTAAAATTGTTGGCAAGTTTATCAGTGAACTAGGTGAACAAGTTAGAGACAAAAACATCAAAATTAAAATTAACAATGAAGCAATTGATTTGTTAATTAAGAAAGGATTCGATAGTAAGATGGGTGCTAGACCACTACAACGGACTATTGACCAATTGATTAAGAGGCCGTTAAGTAAAATGATGTTATTTGGTGAACTTAAAACTGGTGGAACTCTTCAAATTACAGCGCAGGACGATAACATTGTGCTAACTAAAAAAGTAAAGGTGCCACGAGTTACAACTATAGAAAATGAAACTGAACACGAAGATTCAAGTCAAAGCAACTAAACGACTGTTTATGGACAAATACCAGTACAAGATAGTACTGGTATGTCCTGTTGCCAACTGGTTCAGAGGTTCAAATTTAGATTATGCCAAAGAAAAACTACAGTTAATTGAAGGCAAAAAATTACCTTTGGATACACCTCTTTGGAATAAACTAAAAACTAAAGAGGACGTGGACTACTGTTTAAAATTAAGCACATTAATGCAACAAATGTCTGATTTTGAAATTAGAGTTGAACATCCTTTATTATCATTTTATACTAATAATTTTGACAACATAGTTACTTTATGTAATGCTGATATTGACAGGGTAAAATATGTTGCTAAACCGTCTGAATCCTTAGAGAAAAATACTGTATATCTTCCAAAAATAAACTACGGGTTTAAAGTAACAATGGGCAGAACACGTTCTAGTTACGATAGTTTCATTAACTGGGCTAAGGATAACAATAAAATTAGATTAACAAAGTCAGTTATATCTGATTTATCAAGTAATCGCAGTTGGGGCGGGAATTACTTCTATGTTAAAGACGAAAAATCCCTAACCATGGTCAAGATGTTTCTAGGCGCAGAAATCAGCAGAATTGACCGTGTAATCAACGATCCTCCCGCATAAAACAATCAATCTCCCTAAATGTTAATATCGATAAATATTAGCAGAGGGGATTGTCATGACTATCAAAAAAATAGAAGATTACATTAATCTAGTTGAGTCCGAAGGCACAGACCTTGAAAAAGGTGATGGATTCATATTTGAGCTAAATGACGAAGATGGTATCGAAACAGAGATTTTAGAATCATGGGGCGATAGTATTTTAGTACAATTAGATGCTGAAGGTCTTTCGTTAATACAAGATTACGGTGTTCAATTATTAGAAGAAACTGATTTAGACGAAGGTCGCTGGGGCCGTAGCAGTTACGGATATAACCCAGATAGAGATGCTGAACGTGAGTGGGACGCATATCAAAGAGGTGATGACGATTTTAGAAATCAAGAACGTAATGCTGGTTTAGAAGACGAGCGTAACAATATTCAAGTTGTTATTAATGGCAAAAAATGGAAGGTATTTCCAGGACAGGGCCGTGCAGATAGCACTGAAGAGCGTCAGCATTTACGCAAAATGCAAATGTGGGCAGAACGTAAATCTGCCGCAACTGGTAAAAAATGGGAAGTATACTTAACTGGTTCAGACCCTACTACAGAATCAATTAGTGAAGCAGAATATCAAGGGCGTAAAGTTCCATTAGGAAAGCCCATGTCTGGTGATGTTGCTAAATCAAAAGTATATGTACGCAAGCCAAATGGCAAGATTGTTAAAGTAAATTTTGGTGATAAAAAATTAAGTATCAAAAAACATATTCCGTCAAGACGTAAGAGTTTTAGAGCTAGACATAATTGTGCAAATCCTGGACCAAGATGGAAAGCACGTTACTGGTCATGTAGGGCATGGTAAAATGAAAATATTAGAATTATTTGATAAAGAAAAAATAGATCAAGCATTAGGCATTGACAAAGTTGGATTTAACAAAGATCCGAATGAAGTGTCTGATGACGAATACACATTTGACTTAAATGAAGATTTAATTCATTTTATGCATAACAACGATGACTTTTATCGTCGTCAGTTTTTTCCTGTAATTAATATGTGTCGTAAACAATTTGACCAAGGCAGTAGCTTCAGTCATAGAGTTTTTAAACCAGTTGTCGTTAAAGCATATAAAATGTACAAGAACGAATTTCCGTTACGTGAACTTCGCGATGAGCTTGAAGAAGAACGTATTGAAGAAATTGCCAAGTCAATATATGAATCTGAATTAAAAAATATGAGAGAGGGGTCATACAAATGACTCTTTTAGAAGGTGGCAATATATGGCAAGAATGTACTCCATTTGATCAAGCCATAGCTGAAGATTTAGAGAAAGAATTAGAAAAGTATCTTCAAGGTACTGGTCTTAATATCTATAGAATAGGTAGTGGCGCAACACCTACACCTGGTAAGATGAGTGGTGACTTAGATGTTATGGTTGACTTGAATGTTGCCGCCGATTTTTTTAAAGTAGAAGATGCTAAAGAAGTACGTATTGCATTAGAACAATACTTACAGGAAAAAGGATTAGAAACTAGACGTATTGCTGTAACAGTACACGTTAAATTACCGTTTGGTGATGAATGTCATCAAGTTGATATTAAAGTAGTTAAAAATGCGGCTAAGGTACATAGATTTCACATACATAATATACCTAAAGGAAGTCCTTATAAAGGTGTTAATAAACAAATGATGATGAATACACTGGCCACTAGTCAAGGCTTTCTTTGGAGTCCCGATGAAGGATTGTATAAACGCGATGCCGCTGGTAAAAAAGCAGACTTTATAAGCGATGATTTAGACGAGATTGCAAAATATTTGTTAGGTCCTAATGCATCTGAAAACGACTTAGGTAGCGTAGAATCAATTATGCAGGCTATACCAGACGAATCAAGACGTAATGAAATTTTTGACAAAGCTCGTAGTTCATCTAGTTGGCAGGCTGCTACTCCAAATGTAGGAACCAATGAATGGTTTAGTCGTATGAAAAGGATGTTGTCGTGAGATTAAGAGAACTATTTGAAGCGGCAGCTCCAGCAGTAGGTCGTAAGTATCAACACATTGAAGACCTAGTGTTTACTGGTATACCTAGTAAAGGTATAGCACCCGGAGCGGAGGCTGGTGAACACGCTGTTAGAATTCTTCGAGATATGGCTAGTCAAAGCAAAGGCAAAAATGAAATTAAATGGGACGGAAGTCCAGTAGTGTATTGGGGCAGAGATGCTAATGGTCGTTTTATGCTTATTCCAAAAAATGCCTGGGATTATTTAAAACGTGGCAAAAAAGAAACCACTAATGGCGTCAGTACTGTAATGACCAGTCCAAAAGATATTGAAGACTTTATTTTAAACACTGGCAAAACTGAACCAGGACAAGAAAAAAAGCGTCAAACTTACGCAAAGCAACTGGCAAATCTTTGGCCTTATTTTGAAAAAATTAGTCCTGAAAAAGGCTTCATAGAAGGCGGAATATTATACAGTCCTATGGATCCTTTTACATTTAATGATGAAACCGACGAATATGAGTTTCTTCCAAACATAACACAGTTTCATATTAAAAGAAATAGTGAACTTGGAAAAAGAATTTCCAAAGCAAAAGTAATGGTGGCAGCTACGGGATATTATGAAGCCTTAGGAAGTTCTGATGAAGGGAGATATCCAGATGCTACAGATTTAAGTACACCTGATGTTATTGTACAAGGAACTACTTATGTTGAAGAGGCACCTGGTATTGACGACTCACTAGTTCAAAGTGCAGAAACTTTTATTCAACAAAATGCTCAATCAATAGATTCATTCCTATCTCCACAACCTGGTCTAAGTAAACCAGGAGATATTTTGTACAAGTTCTATAATCAAAATTTAAGAATAGCTGGTGTTAAAGAAAAGTTTAAAGATTGGGCGCAGGCAAACCTATCACCTGGACAATCAACTAAACTAATAAATCACCCAGGATTAAATGCCGCATTAACCGCTGTAGAAAAATTAAGCATAGCTAAACTAGACTTGTATAAACGAGCTAGCGGTGGCACACATGGCGGAATACGACAAACTAAACCAGAAGGTTACGTTTATCAAGATCCAGATACTAGCCAGTTTGTAAAAGCTATTGACCAAGGCAACTGGGCTCCAAGGAAAGATTAATGAGACTAAGAGAACTTTTAAGAGAAAATTTAGATCGCACAGGCGAAAGCAAAAGTGCCGTAGTTGGCTGGGGTCGTGGGATGGGACACAAAGGTCATATGATGTTGGCCAGTAGTGTGTTGACACAGGCTAAAGATATTGACGGTGATCCTTATTTTGTCATTAGTCGAACAATGGGCAAAGATGACCCGTTAAGCCCAGAAGAAAAATTAGAAATTTACAATAAAGTATTTCCTGATAATCCTAAAGTGTTTAAAACAGCCACTGAAGAGATGCCTGATCTTAACAGAGTATTAAAAAAATTAGCAACTATGGGTTATAATGATGTTGTAGTTGTTGTAGGCGCTGACCAAGTCAATGCTTTCCAATATCTAGTGCGTCCTGATAAATCTGGCGTTGAACCATATAAACAGTTTGGTTTAGACAGTATGAAAGTTATTGCTCGTCAAGAAACTAATGACCCTAGTAAAGACGAAGAAGGACCACGTGCTACACCAATGCGTAAGGCTCTTATGGATCCAGAAGGATTCAAAGCAGATAATCCAGAATATGCTAACATGCCCAACGACCAAATGCAATTTTCAGTATGGCGTGACGCTATGAGTCCACAATTAAGTGACCAAGAAGTTCGTGACTTAATGGGTACAGCATTACAACGTATGCAAGACTTTAGTAAACCCAAACCAAGAGCATCTAAAAAGAAGGATATGGCTACTGCTGAAGAAGCCGCAGGTGTGGGAATTGTTACAAAACAAAACAGCACTGTAGATGTTGGCCCGGGTACACTAAACAAAATGCTTAAGGCATTTAAATTAAAATGAAACAATATAGGATAACAACAGCTAATCTAAATCAGGATAGTCCTGATGATTGTTATCTTGATCCTAATGATCCCGTACATGAATTAAAAGCAATTCAACATTTAGCTGGTTTAGGTCACAGTGCTAGGCTACAAGAATACAAAGGATACCAAGGTAGTAATGTAAGTGCTACAGGCAATGAAAAAGGCGAGCTTATGAAGAAACACAACATTAAGCCAGGAACCCCTGAATGGTTCCAACTTTGGTTTAGTTTGCCCTATATGACTGGTGAAAAACCAGTTGGTAAATAACCAAATAAATACACTACATTGGAGAAAATAATGAGTTTTGATTTTGACTTTACTTTAGATAAACTAACAAGATGCATTTATAAGAACAAGAACCCAGAGCCTTGGTTCAATGCTCTTAATGAATATTTGCCTCAATTTGAGATTAACACGCCTGCTCGTGTAGCAGGATTCATAGCACAGTGTCAACATGAAAGTGCTGATTTTACCACACTACAAGAAAACCTAAACTACAGTGCCAAAGGACTTGCTGGAACATTTAAGAAATACTTTGTTTCAGAAGATGCCGCTAGACCTTATGAACGTAAACCAGAAATGATTGCTAATCGTGTATACGGTGGTCGTATGGGTAACGGTCCTGAAGAAAGTGGCGACGGATGGAGATTTAGAGGCCGTGGACTAGTGCAACTTACTGGCAGAAGTAACTATACTGCTTTTAGTCGTGACATATTTGGTGATGATCACGTGGTTGAAAACCCAGACGTAGTAACACACCCAACATACGCAACTATTAGCGCCTGCTGGTTCTGGAAGAAAAACAACCTAAATCAGTTCTGTGACAGCGGTGATATTGTAACATTAAGTAAACGTATTAACGGTGGCACTATTGGTTTAGATGATCGTATTGCTCACTGGAATCACTGCTTGTCAATACTTGAAGAATAATGAAAATTTGGGAAATACTACAAGAAACAGCCACTCCTGGTGCTACAAGTGCCGGGAGTATTGCTACGGTAGTTAGTCCACATCTCGCTATAGGCAATAAAAAAATTAGAAGAAAATACGGAAAGGGTGGAAAACCTAAGCCGCCTAAAACAATACAAGCAAAAAACAAAGACGGAACTGCTAAAAATGCCTTAGACATGGGTGTCAGCATCTTTGGCGGGAAAGCAATAAAACGCTAAATATACAATAAACGGAGTTTAACATGCACATCGATATGCAACCACAAATGGATAAAAGACCAGATCACGAGGGCGCAATGGCCCGTGCTGACCTATACAAACTAGCAAATTACAGCCTAAAATTATTTAAAATGATGGACGCTAACACTCAACTAGACGGTTGGGTACAGGCTAAAATCACAAAGGCTGCTGATTATATTGCATCAGTATATCACTACTTAGAATATGAAATGAAATTTAGTGAATACGGTCAGGCTATCGATGACAGCGATGTGTACACTGAAAGCCAAAAGCGTCAACTAAAAAATATGCTAGTTGAAGCTAAAGAAAAGATTAAAGATCTTAAGAAAGCACAAGCTGAAAAACTTAAGAAAAAAGAAAAGAAAGATATCGAAGAAGCAAGTGGATTCCGTGCAAGCGATAAGAAAAAAGGCAAAGTTGATAAGAGCGAAAAGAAACAGTACTTTGTCAAATTAGAAAAAGATAATAGAACCAAAGGTGTCACTATGGTTGCTGATGAAGGTGAGACCGAAGGCGATATCCGTGATCGTGCTAAACGAGATAATCAAGGCTGGACTGTAACTAGTGTACGTGCTAAGGATACTGGTAGTGGTGAAGAAGTTTCTGAAACATTTATGCCAGTTAAAAAAGCGCCAACTTCAATGTTAGACAAAATGAAAAAGGCTGCAGGTATTCCTGGTATTGGAGATAAAAAATCTCCTGTAAAGAAATCAACTAGTAGTGATGAGTTAGCAAAGATGATTGATAAAGATGTAGATGAAGGAAAAGGCGATGGCAACTTAGCTAACAATGCTAAACCATATGACAAAATTACACGCGGTGATGTTATTGCTGGACGTTTGGGTAAAGATGAAAAGGGCGGTAAGAAAGTCAAAGAATCCTCAGCTAAGTGCAACGAGTCACCAAAAGGAAAATCATGTCCAGTACATGGCATGAAAGAATGTTCAATGGAAGAAAGCATCGTTGCTGAAAAAGCTGTTAGCAAAGCACAACAAAAATTCATGGGTATGGTACACGCCGCTAAGAAGGGCGAAAAACCAGCAAGTAAAGAAGTTGCCAAGACTGCTAAAGGCATGAGTGCTAAGGACGCAAAAGATTTTGCAGCCACAAAACACAAAGGTCTTCCAGAGAAAAAAGATAAGAAGTAATCCTATGGATATTAAAAAAATACTTTCTATTGTTGACGGTGCTGACAGTAAATCAGTAATTGTTGAGGGTAAAAACATGGCTAAAGATATGGTCATGCAACACTATCAACAACCTAAACCAGCAACTGCCAAGCCTTATAAAAGTAAAATCAACGAATACTTTAAAGTAGTTAATGATGAAACTTTACAAGTAATTAAAGAATCACAGGAATCAAAGAAGGTTGAAGTTAAACGTATTGTTGATCGTGTTTTAGAAAGACTTGACGAAAGTAAAAAAACTGATGCCCCAAAACCAAGAAACTTTGTGGCAAAGAATCAAAAAACTAGCGGTGCTGGCGCACACAAGGATAAAAAGAAAGCTGAAAAGCAAGGTGATGTAAAACATAAAAAGCAAGCAATGGCTTTAGATGAAGCAGCCACCCCTAAAGATCCAAATTTTAAACCTAATTTAGAAGTACCTAAAGCGCCTGAATTACCAGAGATTGAATTACAACCAGGTGTTAATGACCTAGGTGACGGTGTAAAAATCACTGTTAACCCTGATGGTACTAAAACATACGCTAGCGGTGAAGGTACATTTACGTTTGATAAAAATAATAAAGCAATCAAATATCAAAGTCCTAGTTTTAGTGGACTAAGTCAAGAACACGACTTAGTTACAGGAAACATTATTGTAAGATATATGGCGGGGCCACTAAGTACCTCTCAAAGTTATGATAAAACTGGTAAGCCCTTAGATACTGATTTAGATTATGATGTCGGTGTTGCAACTATGGGCATGAGCAAAAATGCTAAAGGTATAACATCTAAACGTGTAACAAGTAGAGATCCTGGATTTGACCCAAGCACTAAAGACTTGTATGCTATGGGTAACAAGGATAAAGAAGCAACTTACGATAAAGCAATGGCACAAGTGGCTAATTTAAAAGAGGGTGTTGCTGGTCCACAAAAATGCTGGCCAGGACACAGAAAAGTAGGCACCAAACCTGGTACTGGTAAGAACAAAGGCAAGCGTGTAAACGATTGCGAGAAGATAAAAGAGAATGTTATCAAAGTAGGTGCACCTGTTAAGGTGTACAGTAACGTTTTAAAGAAAGCAGTATTTGGAAAAATTGTTGACCTTAAAGAAGGTTATGCTTACGTAAATTATAACAACACAAAGATTGTTATGAAGCACCCTGTACTGTTAGAGGCTGATATGTCTTTAACACAGTTGGGTGGCGCGGCAGGTTCTGGTATTACCAAAGCAGCCGTAGCAAAAGCAGGTGCAAAAACAGCGGCTAAATTTATTCCAGGTGCTGGTAGTGCTATAAGTGCAGTTGATGCATACAATCGTTGGAAAGAAGGCGACAGGACTGGTGCCGTTATATCTGCACTAGCAGGTGTTGGTTGGTTAGTTCCTGGGCCATTAGGTTGGATGTTAGGTGGTAGTTTAGATGCTGCCAACCTTGGCAGAGATTTTGCTAAAGGTGATAAAAAACCAGGGGCGGCTGCTACACCAGCGCCGGCAGCTCCAGCGGCTCCTGCTGGTAAGTGGCCGACGACTAGAGACGAAATTATAGCATTCCAAAAAGCTAACAAGGATAAGGAAGGTAAGCCACTAGTACCAGATGGACTAATTGGTGCTAGAACGTATCAAGCATTAGTGAAAGCAGGTTATAAAGCACCTTCAAACTTTGCAGTTGCATCTTATAAACCAACACAGACGCCAGCAACGGCTCCTGCAACTGCACAAGCATAAAGAATTTAAGGGAATATAAAATGGATATCAGAGCAATAATATCAAAACTTGATAACATTAGCAGTCTTATTAAAGAAGAAATATCTTTAGATAGTATTATGGCCGCAGTGGGACAAGAAAAAAGCGAGCAAAAA
>JACCDX011555661.1_pt1 | contig 24655 bp, 20 predicted proteins | sample 7449681 | NCBI WGS metagenome assembly JACCDX01 (sample SAMN15323450, study PRJNA562643) | freshwater metagenome | isolation source: river surface water | place: USA:Blue River Watershed | collected 2017-08-18
CTCTGAACTTAAGATTGTAGATGAATCTTTTACTTCCAAAACTTGCGGAAGTTGTGGAAAAATTAAGGAAGATTTGGGATCTGCTTGTTATTACAGTTGTTCCAACTGTAGCTATCAACTTGACCGGGATATTCACGGAGCTAGAAATATTTGGATTAAAACCTATAGTTTTAATTGAAGACTTATAGTTCTTAATTGAAGACTTAATTGAAAAATAGAGTTCTATTTTTCACGGCTGCCGATACACAGTCGTTAATGGTTAATTCAGTAATGTTTTAACTAACTATGGTTTTAATCCAATTAATCCATATTTGGTATCAGATATCGAAAAATTGCCTATTCTTCCAGAAAGTTTAAAAGAATTATATTGTGGCCATAACAGAATTACTAATTTATCCAATTTAGATAAACTTTCTAAATTGGAAATTTTAAATTGCGACAATACAGATATTGAAAATTTACCTATTCTTCCGGAAAGTTTAGATAAACTATATTGTAGTAATACTAAAATTACTAATTTATCCAATTTAGATAAACTTCCCAAAATAACCCTTCTATATCTACAAAATACAAATATTGAAAATTTAGATCAAGTATTAAAAAATATTAATACTAAAAAATTATTAGTTATAAAATCTTCATCCCAATGGAAGAATTACTACTCGAATTAGTAATTTTGTTATTTATTAAATCAAAAACTTCGATATAGGCTTTTCTAAACATTTAATTATTCTACGAAGACTACTAAAATAATCTCCATAGTATTTTTATGAGTTAAAAACTCATAAAAAATTCTTAAATATCTTATTCAATTTTAGGAGTTACCAAAACTTCCAAATTGAAGCGACGGAAAAAAGAATTACGGAACCCCATAGCATTTTGGAATATCTTATATAGGTCCTGGATTTGTTGATCAACCCGTCGATTTCATTACCGAGCTCCATAATCTTCTTCTCCTTCTCATCTAATTTCATCCTTCTATTGACGATTTCATTCTCGAGCTCGAGAATCTTCTTCTCCTCCTCAGCTAACTTCATCCTTCTATTGGTGATTTCATTCTCGAACTCGAGAATCTTCTTCTCCTTCTCATCTAACTTCATCCTTCTATTGGCGATTTCCGCCATTTCAGCTAACTTCATTCTTCTATTGGCGATTTCCGCCATTTCATTGATAGTTTCCGTAATTTCAGCTAACTTCATTCTTCTATTTACAGTTTCCGCCATTTCATCGTAAATTTTCGACATTTCAGTTAAATTCATCCTTATATCGACAATTGTTGCCGCCATTTCATTTTTCACTTTGGCAGCCTTAGAATCTTCGGCCTCCTTTCCTTTCTTGATAGTCTGCTCCATATTTAATGCTACACCCAATGCGGCATTCTCCACATTGACAGGGTTAAAGTCCTTGAAAGTCATCATATTAAAATGATTAAATCCCTTTACCTTTACAATCCTACAAACTGGTCCTCTACGTCCTAGAACAATCACAGAATCTACATTGACTACATTGTACATAATCTCGGTATAAATAGCAATCCTGACATTTAGTGAAACAGCCAGTGTATGAATATTTTGAATATCAAGAGTGTCAACCATCTTACCTTTCATTTTATCATAGTTCCAAGCTCCAAACTCAAGAAGTCCGCGATAAGAATAAGAATACATTTTACCCTCGTTCTTTAGACATTTCATCAAGCTATTAAAAAAGCAGGTATTTCCAAAATCATCCATAGTTGAACCACATTCAATCTTGTTGATATAAGCATAAGAGGAGTTCATCTTAATAAACATAGAGGAATAGTTTCTTAAGAAAATAATTAGTTTCTTAAGAAAATTCAATTTTTAACTTATATGTGCCATTTCTCTAATATTAAAAGGTTCTACTATTCCAAGAGAAGATAAATAATAATATACAGAAACCAGTAAAATGTTAGAGGAAAGACGAATACAAGATTTCATATTTTTATGTTTATCTCCTTTCAGGACTATATCTAACCTTTCAATCATAGAAGCTCCATCTTCGGGTTCAGGTGTTATAATATAGCTTATAACATCTTTATTCGTAGTCATTTTCATTAAAGGTAGAGAGTTAATTATTTTAATTTCATCTTCGGTATATTCTTTTATTTTTTCATATATAGCTCTTATAGATTCTGAGACATTCATTTCTATTTGTTGAGTAGCATTTTCTATTTTTTCATAAGATGTTGAAGATTCATTTAAGGGATATTTCTGACTTGTTACTTTCCATCCTCTCATATACATTCCACATTCCATGATTTTGTAAAAAATATCGACTATATTATTATTTTTAATATATAAATTTCTTATTTTTTCAGTATGTTCGGTGCTATAACTTAACCATTTATCTACAACTTCAATAGCTTCTAATATTTTATGATGACCTAAACGTGAAGCATACATACCTATTTTACGAATTATTCTTGTTTCTAAAGTCTCGGTTTCTTTGACAGGATTAATGTAATTTTTATTTTTGATAAAAAAATCAGCAAGTTCGTCGAAGCTATATGTATTCATTATTTTAGTTTCGATATTACCCAAAGTTAAACAATCACTGTTATGTAAATCTTTAAAATCTATCAAATCTATAGCTGTATATTCTTCTTCGCTATAAACATTTTTACCTAAAAATACATTTAAAGAAATTCTAGAAATTTGTAGAAGAGAATCAAATCCGTAATTTCTAAAATCTTCATGGTCAAAACCTTCATATAAACATAGCTTTTTCATAGCTGCGTCGTCATATATAAAATTTAATCTAGGTTCCCAGTATAAAGATAGATTATACCATTCTGGATTTGTTAGATATCTTTTCTTGAAACTTAAATCTATCGGTGTATAAAAAGAAAGAGATTTAACTTCCTTAATTCTCATATATTCTTGAAAAGGTTGTGTAGATTCTGTTAAATTTAAATTATATATTAAAGCTGCTAGAATTATAGCATCATAATGATTCTTTGGATTAATCTGCTGTAATATATAACTACTATTTTTGTGTTTATTTAAACTTTCTAGTAAATCTGAAGTTTCTAAATTTAATATCGGAGGAAGCTTAGATTTAGGAGTTTCTTTAACATAAACTATATTTTCAAATGTTTTATTCGGAGAAATATTGGAATTTAAATTTTCCAATTCTGAAACTTTATTCATTAAATTTATAATATTTGATTTATTAAGATTTTCTATCTTTAAAATAAGTTGTTCTTTTAAATCAGAAAAATTCAAATCTAACTGTTTTAATAAAAAAACCATTGTTTCTGGTTTCATATTCCATTCGGTTTGTATTTTATAATGAACACATAAAGAATAGAGCATACAAGCATTATATGAATCTATATTTTCATAACTTTTTTGTCCATAGTAAATTTTAGAGAAATTCATTTTAGAGAAATTTATTTCTCCGAAATTTACATTATCTATTTTTCTAAAATTATGTAAATGTTCATATGCTTTTATTAAACTACTTTTAGTCCAAGTATTACAATCAATATTCACATAAGTTGCTAAAAGTCTCAAATCTCTAGAACTAAAAGGTTCTCTAACTGTTGAACATCTATAACTTTCTATAGTTTTAATATCTTTTAATAAATCTTCAATACTATTAATTGGTTTAGTTATACAAATATTATGAGCCCTAATAATTTCATTGATAACACAGCTTGGAGTTTTATCATTTAATTTACCTGTTATCTTTATTCTATTTAAAATACATTCTGTCATTTTTTTAAGATTTTTATAAATCCTAAAATTTACTTTTACAAGCTTTTAATTAAGATTCGTATTTTTATGAATTTAAAAATACGAATTAAAAAATAATTCCTTGAAAAATGAAAATGTTATAAAACTTAAATTAAAATATAAAACTATATTTTAATTTTATATTTATTATACACTTTTTAAAAATGCCACCTAAGATTTTCAATCTAGGTAAAAAAGAAGGTGATAAAAAAGACTCCATTAAAAAGGAGGAACTTAAAATTAAGTTTGAACTTCCTAAGGATTTAAGTCTTTTAGTTGGTAAAACTGATATTCTATCATCTGAAAATCTTCAACCCGATATTACTCGAGTTCAAAGACAGGTTCTTTCTGAAAAAGCAAGGGAAAATGATAATAAACTTCCCCGTCTTGTTATTGATAGTGTAATATTTAATATTCTAAATTCTGAAGATTTAAATGAATTAGCAATCGTAAATGTCTCTACTAAAATTTCTAGAAATGAAGATATTGGTGAATTAATTTCCGGTATGAAATCTACACATCTTACCGGAAAGAAAGTTATAAAAGGATGCCATGAAAATGAAGACGGAGGAGGTGGATATGCTGGTGAAAGGCAATTAAACCCTAATCAGTCAGTATCTTCGTACACAGAAATGGGAACTGTTGAAAATTACAAACGTTGTACAACTTGTTTCAGAACTAATGTAGATTGTCCTGGCCATATTGGTGAAGTTAAACTTCATACTCATTTTGTTCATCCTCTTTTCAGGGATTATGTTATCAAGATTCTAACTTGTGTATGTAATTCTTGTTCTACTCTTCTGCTTAAGAAACCTTATATGGAAAGTCAAGGAATTAAAAAAGGAATGGGTAAAGTCAATCTAAATAAAATTTATGATATCATTAGTAAAAGTTCCGGTAAATCTGTTAATGTTTGCCCTAAACGTGAAATTAACGGTTGTTATACTAATCCTAAATATTTTACTAACAAGAAAGGAGGAGACAAATATCAAATTGAATATTTCTCTGGTTCTGGGAAAAGTGAAAGACTAATTAAGGATATAAAAAAGATTAAGGAAATTCTATACAATATTAGTAATGAAGATGCTGCTTGGCTTGGATTTTCTCAGGGTTCTCATCCTAAAGATATGATTATGGAATCTCTTCCAATTATTCCACCAAATGCTCGCCCTTTTACTGTTCGTGAAGGTGAAATTAAAGAAGACCATATTACTACTGTATATGATGAAATTATTCGTGATAACTATAAATATTCCATTATCAACGATGAAAATCGTAAAAAGAATATTGAAAAAGATTTATATTTTCATATTTCTCACTTAATGGATAATAGTGATAAGAAATATTGCCGTTCTCCTACTGAGAAAATTTCTGGTATCAAACAGCGCATTACTAAGAAAGAAGGTCTTATCCGTTCTAATATTATGGGTAAGCGCGTGAATTTCTGCGGTCGTTCTTTAATTGGACCTGATTCTACTCTTAAATTCGGAGAGGTATCCGTTCCTATTTCTATGGCTGAAAAACTAACCGTTCCTGAAATGGTTCATAGTAAAAATTATGATTATATTATGGATTTATGGAATAGAAGGCGTATTTCTCATCTTACTATGAGCCCCGAAAGTGGTCGTCAGCGTATTAGTGAAAATTCTTATAATCTAAGGACAGCCGATGGTATTCCTCTAAAACCACAGATTGGTTCTATTGTTGAACGTTATGTTCAAGATGGAGATACTGTTCTGGTAAATCGTCAGCCTACTTTATATAAATATTCTATGATTGGAAATTTTGTAAAAATTAACAAGAGAAAGAATATTGGTATTCATATGACCGAGTGTCAAATGAGAAATGCTGATTTTGATGGTGATGAAATTAATATTCATGTAATGCAAGGAATTGAAGCACGTGTCGAAGCAAGCACTTTTGCTAACGTTCAAGCCAATATTCCTAATGCTCTTAATAACGGAGCTATGATTGGTATTATGCAGAACAGTTTAAGTAGTGCTTTTATTTTAACAAGAGATACAGTGTCTAATATTGACGAGATTACACAGAAATATCTAAATGGTGAAATACTTAAGATTGATTATGAAATGTATAAAGAAATTAAACTAACACAGGAAGAATTTGATGAAGCTATTAGTCTAATGACTTACAAAAAAGACTTAGAAAGTCTTCCTGAAAGACTTAAGAAACATAACATCGACCCTCTTTCTGGAAAGGCTTTATTTTCCGCTCTTCTACCAAAGGATATGTTTTATTCTTATAAAAATGTTGAAATTAGAAACGGTATTCTAATTAAAGGTCAAATTTCAGCTGAACATATCGGTCGTAAAGGAAAAGCTATACATATGAATATCTGGAAATGGTATGGTAAAAATCGAGCTGTTTCATTTATCAGTGATTGTACATTTGTAACCGATTGGTTTATTTATAATCACGGTTTATCAATCGGTTATGGAGATGTAAAATTATCACATGAAATTGCAAATAAGATTAATGGTATTATTTATACTAATCTTAACGATGTAAAACTTAAGATTAGTAGTCTTCCGCCTATTACTGAAAAGAGTAGCGAAATTGATAAAATTTTTAAAGAAAAGAAAATTCTTGGATTCCTTGCTGATTTCAAATCAGCAATTGGTAAAATCGGTCTAGAAGCTCTAACACCAATTAATCCTCTAAATATTATGAAAGATTCTGGTGCCAAAGGAAGCGAAGGTAATACGGCTAACATTGTAGGTATCAAAGGTCAAAACACGGTAGCAGGAGGAAGACCTTCTCCTAAAATTAGCGGAGGTCATAGATGTCTTCCTTATTTCAAATATGACTCTGAAGATATCAAAGCAAGAGGTTTTTTAAGTAATTCTTTTATTACCGGAATGACTCCAACTGAAATGTATTTTGAAGCCGAAGCTGCTCGTGAAGGCCAGCTTGGAACTGCTACTGGAACCGCTGAAAGTGGTGCTCTATCTCATAAACTTTTTAAAGTTCTAGAAGATTGTAAAGTAACATATGATGGCTCTATTCGAAATGCTAATAATGTTATTTTTCAATTTTCTTATCTTGATGGTTATGAACCCGGTGAATGTGTAAATACATCATCACCAAGCACTGGTGAAATAATTTCTTTCATCAATATTAAGGAAGCAATTGATAAAATTAATAATGAATTTTAAATTATTTAAATGTTATATAACATTTAAATATTCATATACTCCAAAAAGGTATAACAAGATACCTTATAAACCTTCTCTAGGTTTCCATTGTAATTAATATTCCTTTCAGTTTTCTCAAGTTTATAAACACTATACTTTCGGTTCATAATATTATCCAAATCTTCTTTAGAAATATATTCTCTCATATAAAGTTTATATAGCTTTTCGGATGTAATAATTGAACTAATTTGATTGATAAAAGTATTCACAAAAGTCATAATATGCTTTTTAAGTTCATTTCTCCTATAACAGTGAAGAATCCCATTTGATTCAATAATAATATTATTAGTATTTTTTCCCAAATATTCAGCAATATTATATTCATCACTCATAATAATATCAATGCATTTTATATTATGAATTTTAAACATGTTCCTAGTATTGATAATCCTTTTATCGAAAAAAGAATACTCTTCTAAAGAAATATTAGTAGAAATGTCAATTTCATCTCCATTTAGATATTTAATCGGTGTAGTGTCATCAATTCCAGGAACATCTTTAAAAATCATTCTAGCAAAAGATAGAACACAAAAATTAGTTGGAATTGGAGGAAGATTATTTACATCAAAAGGATTTTTACCTAGTTGTAAATACATGATATATTCATGAAGAGGAGGAATATTCTTAAGTTTATTATGTGAAAGGTCAAGATATCTCAGATTACTAGGAAATTTATTGATATTAGTTAGTAGATTTTTAGAAGCATCCAAAGTACCAATAAAATCATTTAGAATAAGTTCTTTGATTTTGTTTCCCTTACAATTCAAAATCGTTATATTCTTCAAATCTGGAAGACTTTCCAGATGACAATGACGACAATCCAAATACATAAGAGTATTTGGAATCTCACGAAGAGGAACGAATTTTACACCTTGAATATAAAGATATCGAAGTTTAGAATTCTTTACAAAATCAAGACTCTTCAAAGGATTAAATCCGCAATTCAAAGAAATAACATTATCTGGAATACTTTCAATATATTCAATGTTATTATTGCTACAATCAACAAAATTGATATAACTTTCAATCTCTGGAAGTTCCTTCAAACCTTTATCTGAAAGATTTAGAGTATTATATTGACAAATAAAATCCATTTTTGAAAACTGATTTTTTCAAATGATTTATTTGAAAAATAAAAGTTTTATTTAGAATTCAATTTTTCTTTAAAAGAATTTATTACATACAATAAAATGGACGTGGTAACCAGATTCCATAACTTACATAATGTGTATGTTAAAACGGGACTGGCCACAAAAGAACAACTAGAAAAATCGATTAGTTCCTTTAAAACGGAATTAAATCGTAAATTTCCTGGTAAGGGTTATGATAAATGTGAGATTCTAATTAATCTTGTAACTATTAAAGGAGAATCTGCTAAGTATGCTTATCTTTGGATTCAAAACCCAGAAGTTTATTATATCATTTGTGGATTTAATCCCGATGGATCTCAACGTTTTGAAGAATTTATTGAATCTTCTTCTATTAAAGAAACTGAAGATTTTGACGAAGATTTATCTTCGTTAGATATTGGAGATATTATGAAAGAAAAGGATAATAAATCACCTATTAAGGTTCTAAAACCTATAGGTCCTATTATGGAACTTCCTGGATATGAATATACTGAAGACCAAGCTAAAATTTCTCATAATGAACTTGTGGTAGAAGAAGAAAAACTAGCAGTAATTGAATCTAGAAAACCTAATACTATCGAAGTTCCAAAATATGGATATTTTGAATGTTCTCGTTCTGATACCACTAGTATTGAAGAAGGTATGTCTCATAACATTCTATGGAGTAAAATACCTGAATGGGTCGATAAAGCTATTCTAACTAGTAATTTTAGTCGTTATGCTGAATCTCCGGACCCTAAACATTTCATGATTAACTTTGGAAATTCTTGTAGAGATATTGAAGGATATCGGGAAATTACCATTAACTTTGGTAACACTCGTCGCGGAGTAGCAACTTTTGCTTTACAGATGACTCGTAAAACTACTTTTGTAAATCCAAAGAATGGCAAGACTGCTGATTGTATTTTCAACTATTATCGTCCTAGGGATAAGGGTGCTCCTCCTGTTTCTCACCACAAGGGAGATTTTCAAAAGGATAAAGGATTCAATTCCGGAGCTCCTAAGAAGAAGTTTAATGAATTTCTGAATCGTAATAATGAATCTATTATGTTTAGTCGGAAATCCTAGGATTTATAAGATAACTTTTCCGACCTAAGACTTTGAAATTTTAATATGAATATTCATATTAAAATTAATTACATGGAGCTATATTTTCACAATTAGTTAATTTTGAACCTTTATTTAAAACTGATAAATTTGGAGTTTGAACATAATAAGGAGTTAAACCTAATCTAGCTACTGGTAAAGAGCTAGTTATACATCCTTGAGTATTAGAAGTAATAGTTGTATCATTTACAACTTGTGATACAGGGATGATAGACTGAATACATCTACCATATGGATTATTTACATTAGGTGTATCTCGACAAGCTCCAGTTAATGTATTTATATTAGAACAAAATCCATAACAGGCATCTGTAAATGGTATAGAATCTATATCAACTATAACAGGTAAGTCGTATCCTAGAATTGTAAAAGGTCTCTGAGTTGTAGTTACACCGTTAATGACACAACAGGTATTTCCAACTTGAGGTAAATTTTCTATATTACCACTTGGATAACAAGAAATATCATTTGTATTTATAACATAAGTTTTTTTACTTTCATTTACTTCTGAAACATTTCTAAATCCTTGATAACCTAAGAATATCAATAATATAATAATGATTATCCATAAAATTAAAAAAGCTATATTAAACATTTTAATCCTTTTTATATTTTAGTAAATATAAAAATGTCAAATTAATCTATACTTTGTAGCAATTTGATTACAAAATTAAATAATCCATCTTTAGATGTTCCTTTAATTTTAAATCTTTTATCATACAAAGTAATTAATACCCATTCATTTTTAGGAAGATTCAAACCTTCCACACCTCCTCCGAAATAATCTGAAGGAGTATTATATTCATTTAACATTTTATCAAGCATAGCTGAAGTTATATTTTCAGATATCGAAGTTTGAGTAGTCCAAAAACTCTCACCCGGAGTTTTCCACTTTGTAAGTAAAAGCTCACGACCTTTTTTTTCTGGGAAGAATTTTTCTGATTGTATAATACAACGAACCATAATATCAAACCTTTCCGATTCTTTAACCAAATCTAAAATTTTTTGTAATTTATCTATATGAATGAAACCATCTACAAAACATCTTTCTTTATATTTAAAATCAAAATATTTTTTATAGATACCATCTTGTGAACCATATGTGAAAAATCCAAGTTTATTAATTTGTCGAATAGATTTTAAAGAATCATTTTCAATTGACATTAACTTACCTTCTTTCAAGGAATTATTTTTGATAGTTTCAGCGATAAATTTATCAATCCTCTGATTGTTTAGTTCATATAAAATATCCATTCTTATATTTTCATTAATATTTCTTTCAATTGTTTTTTTGTTAAACCAATTGATATTCATTCTCGATTTAATATTTTAATTTTCAAATATTCAAAATTCAATTTTTGAAAATATAATATTTTCAAAAAAATACGACCACCGAGACTCGAACTCGGAAGACCGCCTTATAAGAGCGGCAGGATAACCAGTTTCCTCATGATCGTTATAATTTAGAAAAATTATAACGACATCTTAAAGCGCGCCCACCAGGAATCGAACCTGGAACAGATCCTTAGAAGAGATTTATGATAACCATTTCACCATGAGCGCTATATATTATCAATATATAGCGCTAGAAAATAATTTAGAAAATAATTTTTTATTTTCCTTTTCTCAAATATTATTTCCATTTCTTTAAACAAACTTTAAAATTAGAATTTTAAAGTTTTAATTTTAGAATTTTAATTCTAATTTTTAGAATTAAAATTCTAAGGGTAACATCTTACAAGGGTCGGTGAAAGTTTTAAGTTCAAAGAGTAAAAATATGCGAAAATTCATTTAAAAAATTCGTTTGTAAATTTAGAATTCTGAAATGAAAATTCTCAACAACAAAAAGATGCGACTTTTCGCATACTTGAAAATTTGATTTTTTGAATTTATGTTCGACTCGAAAATCAAAATTTGAAATTTTAAATTTATTTGGACTTTTTGAATTTCTAAATTTAAAATTTCATCAACTATATACTCAGAAATGATATTAAAAAGATATTTCTTAAGATTAAAATTTATATGATAAAAATTTAAACAATTCTTTTCTTTAAAGCACTTTTAATTTTACAACTTTAAAAGTTGTAAAATTTGATGGACTACTACCCAGCAACGCGATAATTCTTTCAAAAACCCTATTTTATAAAATTTACTAGGATTTTAAGAGCAACGAGCATTCTTAACATTTTCAATTGCTTCAAAAATATTTCCATAAATACCGCTTAGGTTATATTGACTGAGAACCATCTCTCCATATTTTTCAAATTTAGTAAAATCGATATCAAGTTGATATTTAGACCAATCATGAGACTTTGGAGTTAGTAGTTCTCGAGTGCGAATATGTTTTAGAGGTGTAATATCTAAACCCTTCTTTTCTTTAATAGTTTCGATATTACGACATTCCTTAATTAAATTATATCCTTTAGCTGGACCATATCCTGGAATCCTATCGTTAAAATCACTTCCTAATAGAATACAGAAATCACGGAATTCATCCATAGTTAGACCTAGAGTCTCTAGAACAGGTCCAAGAGTTACACCAGTAATAAATCCACCGTGTCCTTTTTTACTACCGGTAATAGAATCAAAATAAAACTGAATACCTAGAGCTAGACAATCACTATCAGTACTAAAGGTAGCAGCAGTATGATGAGCTACAGCAAGTTCGGCACACATCATTTCACCCTCATTATCGGCGATGATACACGGAACACCTAGATTTTCAAGTAGTCCTTTAATAGCATCAATTTCATCTCTACTTACATAAACTTGAGTAGAAAGAATCTTTTTAATTTCTTTATCAAGTTCAGTATATTTTACAGCTTGTTCCCAAAGTTCCTTAGGAACAGAACCTAGATTCTTAACATTTCTTAGATGAAAAGGGATTTTCTCCATTTCAAGTTGTAGTTCCTTAACTTTTTCAACCCGTTTCATACGGTCTTCACGACGACTAGCTCTTTCGGCAGTCTTTTCATCGAGAGATTCACCATCAAAAACTAGAATTGGTGTAATTCCGTTATTCATAAAAACAATAAGAGAATTTACAACACGAAGATATAGTTTTTGAAGAAATACCTCCCTATCTACACCTTCATCTGCTACATTAACTGTCTTATAAACGGCATCTTTATGAAGACCGGCACCTTGAACAAATAGAAAATTGTTCGCATCGATACCAATCCTATAACCTTTTAGATTACTTAGAGGATAATTAGATACAAAACAATTAATCCCTTTTTCTCTTAGAAACTTAGAGAGGTCTTTAATACCCATAGTAATTTATTACCGATATTATCAATCGATATTACCGATAATGTCAATCGATTTATTAACTTACCTTTTAAGTTAATAAATAGTTTATTAAAGAATTCATTTTTAAAAATATAATTTTAAAAATATTAATCAAAAGAATTCCTCTTCCCTAATATGTTTCTGATTTCCATACATAAATCCATACGGATCTTCTTTATACTTTGAAGATGGGGTATAATTTTTGATAATAGTATTTTCAATCATTAAATAATAGTTTCCTAGTTCATCAATTGCATAAGGGTAAGGAACGCAATTGTTTCCTACTGGTGAAACATATTCCACAATTGGAGATTTTGATTTAAATTCTTTAATTTTTTCTCCAATATAAATATATTTATCATTTTCAAGTTTGATAAGAATGGAATTACCATTAAATCTTTCCCCATGACTTCCGCTAAACTCCGTCATTATATGTAGTGGACTAACACCAATCCAAATTTTTTCAGTATGATAAACATTAATAAGAAAACTTTCATTTACACTATGAGTTGTGTTATTTTCATAAACTCGAACTTCTTTGCCAATAATTCGAACCATATAAGGCACTTCTCCATTAACAAGAGTATAATAATATTCCTCCATTATAAATAATTTTGTTAATTTTTAGATGCATAAAAATTAACAAAACAAAATTCAATTTTTTATAATTCTCTATCTACTCTCATACCAACATAATTAGAATAATCCATCTTTTTATTTCGAATATTTGAATGATTTAAAACTTGAGAACCATAAGGTTTATAAGGAGCAACAAAAACAAAGACTTTCATTAAATTATCCCACATAAAATCACAAGGAATTCCGGAATTTTTTCCTAAAGAAGGGTGTAAAGTTCTAGCGCTTTGTTTATGACTTGCGATTAAAGCATGAGATACATGTTTCTTAACAATATAAAATGATGCCATACTTGAAGATGTAACTCTTCTAAATATATTATTTCCTAAATCGCATCCTTTTAGAGCACAAAAGCAACCAAGAAATACATCATAATTTATATTATCTAAAAACATAGCTATCGTTCTATCTGTATCAAATTTAGTATGTGTAAAATAATGGTCATCTTCAAGAATACACCATACTTCATCACCTGAATCTCTAAAAGATTCTAAAGCCTTCTGATGACTTAAAGCACATCCATAAGCTCCTTTATCACTTTCTACTGCCTCTATTCTAACAATTTTTTCATCTGGAATATCAAATCTCTTTAACTCGTTAAGTATATGTTCTTTTCTATCTGTTCTTTTAGATAAATTAATATAAGCAAATTTATCTATTCTATTCATTTTTAATATTTAAGTTTAATATTTTAAGATTCAAAAATTAAAATTTAGTTAAAAATAACATTATTTAAAGTTAAAAAATGATATCATTTTTTAACTAAACAGATTCATAATATCATTTTGAGTCTCATCTGAAACTTTGTAAGTTATAACTTCATTTTTAGAAATTATATCATATCTAATATAATTAGATATACGACTCATAACTTTAACTAAATTTTCTCCATTTATAACATTGCTAATTTTACCATTAGAATCTTTAATTTCTTTAATTATATCTAAAACTCTATCGTTATACCAATTAACATTTATGTGCTCTTTTGAAGAGCTTGATAAAACTTGAGACATAGTTTGTTAATTGGTTTATATAGACTGATATTTAATTTAGGAGGTTTAATTTTTTTAAAAAATAAAATTATTTTTTAAAATCTAAAGTTTAAAATTCAGGAATTTAAAAACAAGGAATTAATAATTCCCATTTATAAAAATGTCCAAAGAAACTAATATTTTTGAAAATAGCTATACTAAACTTTATGATAAAGTTTATGAGCTACAAACGCCAAAAGAATACATCTACTATGAAAATGTAGATGGTGAAGATGTTTTCATTTCTTTTGAACAAATTTTTAATGAGAATAAAGAAAGCTCTTTACTAGAGCTATATAATAAATATGGTAAAAATTTGAAATTTAAGCTATTTTTATATGCTTATTTTTACTTTAATTATATTCAAGATCAAGATAAAGTTCAAGAATATTTTGATACTATAAATTCAACCATTAATGAATATATTGAAAATTTTAAAAATGAAACAGGTAAAATAGGAACCAGTTTTTCTCCATTTAATTCCATTAACGAACTTTTAAAAGATATATCTTTATGGTTCAGTGAATATAAAAAACATTTAGAATCTGATTTAATTATTAGAGAGAAAATAGTTAATATTCAAAATAAGCTACTTGAATATGAACCGGTTAAAAATGAAGGTGTTAATATAGAGAAGATGACTTTTGAATTTTCTCCAAATATTGATATAGAAAGAGAAGACAGGGGTAAAAAGAAACTAGAAATTAAACCCGAAGATGTTGAAAGAATCGGAATATTAATTTTTAATGATATGAAATGTTCCCCTAACGTTCCTTATATTCAATTCAACAACAATAATAAAGAAAAATATTATAAACTATATGATAGTGATGATAATATTATAGATTCTAATAAATTTGTAGACCAAAGTGTTTATATTGATGATAAATTAAACACTTTCTTCGTTAAAGTGCTTGACCCTGATTATATTAAATTTATACAGAATGAAGACAAAGAGAGTATTAAGAAAAGCTCTTATATAGATTGTCGTTATAATTTAACTAAAAATAGATTAGATTTTACCACAACTCAGGTTAATCAAAAAAGAGTTAAAAATATTTTAACTCAATCTTATAGCTTATTTAATATTGGTTTAGAAAAAAGAAGATATAATATTCAAGCTAATCTGACTATTAAAAATTTCACAATTAAACCAGAAGTTTTACATTTTATGATTCTCAATGAAGCAGAAATTTATTTAGAAACATTTGGTTTAATTAATATTTATTTTTTTATGGATGAAACAAATAAGACTATAGCAGATAAAGATTTATTTGAAATTAAATATAAATCTTTATCAAATGACGAAGAAGATGAAACTTCCACAGCCGACCTTCCTTCTTCTTTAACAGTTAAAATTGGACAAGAAGGAGAAGATTTATATATACGTATTATTAAAGCTATGAATAATAAAGTTCTTGGTCAATTCTTAGAAATATTTCCCAGATTTCTTAATATATATAAAGAGTATGAAGAGGGTATTTCTTCGATTATCGATGAATATATTCCTATCGAAGAAGTAGAAGATTTTGAAGAAGAAAGTGGTAAAAAAGATAAGACTGAAAAGAAAGTCAAACAACTAAGAGAATCTTTTGCTACTATTCCTGGAATTGACCCTAAAAAGAAAAATATGCTTTTTACACCAGGGACAACGGGTTATACAAGAATTTGTGAATGTAAAAAACAACCAATTATTTTAGATTCAGTTGAAGATATGAATGATTGGAAAACTAGAAGATTTATGTATAAAAATGAACTTATAGAAAGACAAGTAGGAACTTTTCCTCCAGTTGAAGGAAAAGCGTTATTTAATTTTGTATGTCCAGAGGATGATTATCCTTTTCCTTCTGTTGCTAAAAACAATGATGCTAATAAAGTTGAATATCCTTATGTCCCTTGTTGTGCTAAAACTGATGAAATTAATAACGATAATTCTAACTATAATAATTATTATGAAAATAAATCAGAGAAAGATAAAGACAATCCAAACAAGAGTTATAAACTAAATACAATGAAAAGTCTAGAAGATAACAGAGAAGGAGAAATACCTAAACAGATTCAAAATCTATTAGACTGCAAAGATAAAGATGATACTAAATTTAAATATGCTAGAATTGGATTTGGTAAATCTAAAAACACATTAATTCATTGTATTTTAAGAGCTGTAAAAGACCCAAAATATATGGAGCTACTCGAAGATACAAAAGCTAAAGAAAAATATTGTAATAATATTAGAAGAAATATTCCTAATCTCTTACCTAACTTTTATGAAGTTTGTAAGCAAGAAAATTATAATAAAGATAAAGAATATATCCAAAAAGAAATTTTAAATGTTGAGAAAAATTTTAAATCTGAACTTTACTATAGATTATTAGAAGAAATTTATAATGTAAATATTTTTATAATTTTACACAGGGAAAGTATGTCTAATAAAGAACTTAAAAATGAAGACCCTGCTATTGAAATTCCAAATCATATTCTTACTCATATTAGACCTTTTAGAAGTGATAGATATACTATAGTTATTTTAAAACATATGGGTGGAGAAATGGAGAATCTAAAAACTCCTCTATATGATTTAATTTTTGATACAGGTATATTAGTTAAAAATGAAAAAGGATTAGCCATTAGAGAAAGAGTATTTTTATTTGATGAAAATATTAATGATATCTTATATCAGTCTTACATTAATTATAATAAAGGAATTGTTTTTAATATATCACAAAGTATAGTTGAAGCAAGAGACCATCCTTATTCTAGAATATACTGGCCTGAGATATTTAAAGATTTTAAGATTTTATCTCAGACTATAGATGCTAATGGTAAATGTAGAAGTTTAAATTTAGAATATACAAGTAAAAAATTAGGAGAAATTAAAATAACTGTTTATATACCTCCATCTCAACCTATAGATGTTCCTGAAGATGAAACTGTATATGAATCAATATATGATATTATTTTATCTATTTTTGGAACACCAAGTAAAGAAAATAAAGATGGTTTATGGTACAGAGCTTTAGATATGGAATATGCTATATTTATTCCTTGTAATACAAACTCTGATGAAAAATGGCCCGAGTCTCCTTTACCTTCTAAAGATTTGATGGTAAATAATCCAATTATTAAGTTTAGAAATTCTAGAAAATATACAAATATGTTGCTAGAATGTATAATATGGGGATTAAGGTCTAACGGAATATTAAATTTAGAAGATTATCTTGATAATTATGAAGAATATATAGTTTTAGATGAAAATGTCAGACCTAATATTCCACCTTTCAAAATTAGGTCTTATATTAAAGAGAATGGGAATTTTAGAGATTTATTTAATATATGGCCGGAATATTTTACCAATACTAATAAAGTTAAACTTTACCCTGAACTTTACGATAAAGTGGTTAAATATTTAGAAAATTATTATAAAGATACTGATGGATTATCTTTACCTCCAATACCTTATCTATCTGATGTATTTAAATATGAATGGGATTTTTCTCATAAAGATATAACTAACAGAATTTTAATCGGTGAAGAACAATTAAAACAATGGATTAAACTTAGAGAAAATACTTATAAAGGTGAAATACAAATATACAAAGAAATATGTAAAGAAAAAATAGAAAACGAAAACGATATTCCTTTTATTTTTGAATACCAGAAGAAACTATTTTTAATCCAACAAGTCAAAGAAGGAAATTTTAATAGAGCACTAAATTGCGGTCATACTTGGAATAAGAAAAAATTCAATAAAGGATTTGATTCTCCAGATAATCCATCTAATGAATTTATTCCTCATATTATATATGAAATTTCCTTATCATATCAATTATTTTTAAATGATAATAGTGTTAAATTTGGAGATAAAGAAAACGTTGATAAATATGTTTCTTTAATTAATTTATCAGGTAAATATTTAGCTATGTTAGAATTATAATATTTATCAGAGTAATTATTATAATATTGTTTTAATATTATAATATTGCGTTCCTGGGTAGTAGTCTTACTAGTTAATTTTTCAAAACTTTGTTTCTTATAGGATTTATCATAGGAAATTTTATATCTAGATATAAAATTTCAAAACTACGATTTTAGGAACAAAAGTTCCTAACAAAAAGATTAAAAAATAAAAATTGATTTTTTGATTTAAAAAAATAGATTAAATAAAATATCTAAAAATATGAGTTTAACTTATGATGAATATAATGATAAATATATTCTTTTAGGAATAAATATTTATAAAAATTTATATTTAAATATTACAAACGATATTGTTCAAATATATTTTAATTGTGAAAAAAATTATAATTTTTTAAACTATTATGTTCCTACATATGATGTTGAAATTGATAGTGTTGAGGTAAGTGATAACTTTTCTAATGGGAAATTTTCAGCATATGAACAAGTCTATAAAATTTTTCCCGAAGCTAAAACTTATTTTGAAACTAAAAGAAATCAAAGACTTTTAAATAAACCTAAAGTTAAAGATGAAGATAAAATGGTTGAATTCATGCTTAACTTTTTTGTATCAACTATGAATTTTATTAAGAAAAACAAACGGAAAGAGATTAATTTATAATTTAAATAATTATAAATTTCCAATATATTCTTCTTTCCATTTTTTCATAGGATTTTGAAGAAGTTTATACATATTCCAACTTTTATCTGAATTTTCATTTACAATATCCCAATTAATATTAGGATTAGAGGATAAAGAATCATAATTCCATGGTTTATCTGAGTTTTTCTCAATAATATCCCATGTAATATTAGGATTTTTAGAAAAAGCGTAATAACGCCAAAAATCAGGATTAGAAGAATAATCATCTAAACTAAATACTTTATCAGTTTCGAGAAATATTTCAGCTTCAGGGATAGTAAAACTCCTATTCCAGATAGGATTAGAAGAATCAAGTTCTTCCTTAATAATTTTCCATGTAATGTTGGGATTTTGCGATAGATAAAAAAAGTTCCATGGTTTCGGATTACTAGAAGACAAATCTTCCTTCACAATATCCCAAGTAATATTGGGATTTTTTGATAAATAAGAAAAATCCCATGGTTTCGGATTACTAGAAGACAAATCTTCCTTCACAATATCCCAAGTAATATAGGGATTACAAGAAAGTTTTTTATAATTCCATTTTCCTCGAGGATGAGTTTTCACAATATCCCATGTAATATTAGGATTTTCAGAAATACTATCCCAATTCTTCTTATATGAACTATTAAAAAAATATTTAATAAATTCAAAACTAATATTAGGATTTTTAAATAGATATGAAATATCCCAATTTTTGTTATAGTATTTTTTCACAAAATTTTCGGTAATATTTGGATTAACATATAGTTTGGATATAATCTCCTTTGATTTTTCAACTTTAATAAAATATTCTATAACGTTGAGATTAATATTTTCATTACTCAAAAAACATTTGAGAATATTTCCATCTTTAAAACCTATAAAATATTCTCCATCATTATAATTTTTAATTTCCTCTTCAATTTCTTGTCCAAAAAAGTCATAAAGGTCAGGTGAATATTCAAAAACTTTACAAATAGTTTCGATTGCTTCATCATACCATTCGTTACAAAAATCTTGGTATTTATTCATTTTGACAATTTGAAATCTATTTATTTTAAAATTTACATTTTCAATTTTAAAAATTTATAAGTTAATTAACTTATAAATTTATTCAAGAGAGCTAATCTTCCATAGTTCTACCTGCTTCTTAATACTAATCTCAGGGAAAAAGTTCTGAGTGTATTTCTTGGTAGCAGGGTCAGGCTTACGAGAGACGTGAATATGACAGATGGCGGTCTTAATCAAAGAATGGAAAATTTCCCAAACACCCTCCTGAACAGTTTCGTCAAAAAGGAGAGTTCCGTCAGCTTTCTTGACATCAAAGAGCTGATTAAATTCTTCTAGATTTTTCTCAGGGATTCCGTAGAATGCCTTCAGTCCATCCGTACGGAAATAATCCTTCTCGCGCTCATAGGCACGGTCCCAAGAAGCATGAGAACGGAGAATAAAAGTGGTTACAATTTTATCAGACTCTTCCTTCTTAATAAAATTCTTAATCAGGTCTAGAACAAAAGGAGAAGCCGGTGTTTGAATTCCATTATTATTAGCTTCAGTTAGAATAGTCTTGACAAAATCGCAAAATTGAAGAACGCGGTCTTTGAAACGCTCTTGTGGAAGGGTGGTCATTTTATTAATATTTAAACTCTTTTTAAAACATTTTTGTAATTAAATTTATAAAATAAAAGAAAAAATTATAAAAACATGAATCATAAAAATAAAATAATCTTAATAATTTTACTAATAATTATATGTTTATTTTTCTTTAGTATTATCTATTATATTGATGAAAATTCAGATGAAACATACCAAGATGCTTTCTATACATCCGTTCAAATACAAACAAGTATCGGTATGAGTAATGCTTCTAATAGAATATCAATTAAAAATTGGATAACTATCCAATCAATTTTAGCTTATATTCTAAATATTATTTTAGTTATTTATCTAAGTGTTGTTTTAACTAAAATTTAATATTGGATAATACTAAGTTATTTATCTACGTGTTGTTTTAACTAAAATTTAATATTGAATAATACTTAGATAAATAATTAAAATAACATATATAAACGACTAAATTTGAATATTGAATAATAATTATTATTATTCAATAAAAATATAAAATTTAGATTTTATAAATAAAATGGCTACTTATCTAAATAAATATTTTGATAGGTTAATTAATACGTTAAATTCTACATCCGCTAATCTCGAACTAGAAGTTCGTTTTCGTGGATATGGTAAAAATATAGATTTAGATTGGAATGAATATAACAGAGTTAAGAACTATTTAACTAACCTTTACGGGCGTGTTGAAGAGGAAAGAACTGAAGATTATATTAAAAATGTAAAAGGTGGAGACAAAATTCGTCAAACTTTAGTCCAAGGTCCTTATGGATTTTCCATTAAAGAAATTACTAAAAATGACTTATGGAGAGATTTTAGAGACCAGATTGATAAAGATTACGATTTCAAAATTGCTCTATCTTCTGAAATTTCTAGAGAAGTTAAAGAAGCAATGGTTGATAAGGATATAACTAGGATTAAGAACAGACATTCTTGGATTGATTCTAAGAATTTTATTCGTTTTGACATTACTCGTGTATTACAGACAGATGAGAAAGGAGAAACAAAAGATAAATATGAAATTGAGATGGAGTTAATTCATCCTCTTCTCGAATCTAGACCTTCTAAACTTTCTTCTGAAAATATCACAGAGATAAATAAAGCTTTAAGTTCTTTATCTCGTCAGATTTTTATTATTCGCAATATTATAACCGATTCAGATATTGTCTATAATTCTAGACAGAGAACCGAACTAGCTGATTTTATTAACGGAACTATTAACGCTTCTAAATATTTATCTAAAAAGAATCCTTATATAGAAGAAGGTAAAATGGTCTCTGATGTAGCAATTAAAGCTAGAAATATTAAATTTAGAGATTTAATTTATGGAGGACTTTTATCTAAACAATGGGATTTATCTCAAGATAAAAAGATTACTACTAATCCAACTGAAATGGGTTATAGTGTAACTCCAAAAGCTGAAGGGGTCAGGAAATTCTTGATTATTTATAATAGTGGAATCTGGCTTGTATATGGAAGTGAATTTTGTCGTATCTGTGTTCTTCCTGAAGGATGGAAACCTTATATTGGAACTATTCTTGATGGAGAAGATATTAAAGATAAGAGTAAAAGACTTGATTATAAGAATTTTATTCACTTTTATACAGCGTTTGATACTCTTGCTTTTAGAGGAGAAGATAAAACTAGGGAGACTCTCAAACAGAGACAGACCTATATTAAATCTATTCATAGTTTAGGAATTGTCATTTTTGAAAACAAATATTCTTTGGTTATGGAAGAGAAACCTTTTATCTATTTCCAAGGAGAATCTGATTCTTTTTACAGAGCTATGAGACAGATTCAAACTGTTAAAGTTTCTTATAAAACTGATGGTTATATCTTTACACCTAACAGATGCGAATATAATCCTCAAACTGTCAAGTTAATTGAACAAAAAAAATTGGATAAAGTTAAAGATAGAAAATTAAATAAATTCCCAGATATTCTTAAATGGAAACCCGAAGATGAAATGACTGTTGATTTAGCGTATTGTATTACACCCGAAGGTAGATTTGTATGCTATTCTCAAGGTATCAAAATGATTAAATTCACAGGAACTAAAAATAATAGTTTTGACCCTTCTACACAGGTAGATTGGGAACATCCTCTGTTTAATCAACTACCTGAAGGAATCATAGTTGAATTTGAACCTCATTTAAATTATGATAAACAATATATTTTAAAACCTAAGATGATTCGTTGGGATAAACAATATGCTAACAATAAAGCTGTAGCTGAAGATGTATGGGATGATATACATAACCCTATTCCTCTAAGCACTCTTTTAGGAAATGATTTACGTTTAGTTCGTAAGCATCACAACAGAATTAAATCTGAAATTTTATCTAAAGACATTCCTAAAGATTGTCATCTAATTGATATTGGTGCTGGAAGAGGTGGAGATATTGATAAGATGGATAAGTTCAGCCAGATTTTATCTATTGAACCTTATGAACCATTTTTTAATGAATTTAAAAGAAGACTCTCTAAGAAACCTATGGATTTTCAAAGTAGGTTTCATCTGTTAGAATGTGGTGGAGAAGAAACTAAATTAATTCTTGAAAATGTTAAGAAGTGTTTTGGAGAAGAATTTGGTTCTAAACCTTTATACATCAGTTTTATGTTAAGTTTATCCTTTTTTTGGAAAGACAAAGATTTTCTAAACGCTTTAGTTCAAACTATTAACGGTATTCGTAATTTATATTATAAAAGTGGAGGAGAGTCTATGAAAATTATTTTCCTAACTATTGAAGGAGATAGAACTTATAAAGTTTTACAGAAATATGATTTCAATATTAATAAGAAAAGTTATGAAATGTCCTATGATATTGATTCCAGAGAAGTCAGTATTTTAATTCCCGAAACTATTGTTGGAAAGGAAGGAGAAAGACAGATTGAATATTTAGTCAATCTAAAACAACTTGGTGAATTACTAAATTCCAATTTCGATTATATCAAAGGTTGTGATAGATTTACCAATACTCCTTTATTTCTTTCTGAAGATGAACTAGAATATAATACTATGTATGTCTATGGTTCTATGACGCTTAAATCTTTAGAGATTCAAAATATTAAATATGAACCTCAAGTTTCTAATTCTACCTTCTTTGACTGTCTTTTTAAAGCTATCAACCCCGAAGAAAATTATACTTTAGATGATGTTTTATATTTTAGAAAAACAATTAGCGAAAATATAACAAATACAAATCCTTTTGATGAAGAAAGTAGAAGCTTTTATGAATCATCTGATAACGGGATTTTACAGAGAGCTAGTAAATCTCCGGAAGATGCTCAAGGTTGGATTTATTCCGATACAGAGCTTCCTCCTGAATATATAACTTGGGTCCCCGATATGATTGGATATAATCTCAGAATTAACGATGTTGTCTATATGAGAAAATCTAATCAAGAACATCCTCCAATTGAAGATTATATTAATATGGTATATGATGGACATTATAAGTTAGTTTAAATTTTTATACTTTTTTAAGTTTAAATAAAACTTAAAAAAAATCAAACAAATCTATATTCTTCAAGAGTATAAGATTTCATTTCACATCTAGGATAATGTATTACCCCTCCTTTAATAGAGGTAAATAAATCAGTTTGACTATATAAAGTTTTAAAAATAAATACTCTATTTTTATCTATGAAAAAATTCATAAAATCTTTCATCGGTGTCATTTTACAAAATGATGTATAAATAAAGTAATTTCCCTCGTTATTTTTGTACATACTTTCTTTTGCTTCGTTTAAATATTCATCTAATTCTTTCCTTCTATAACCAATCTTATATCCATCGGAAATGATTAAAATTTTGTCATTATCATCAGCCAAAAAGTCTTTAGTATCAATTCTTTTAAGACTTTTAGAATCAGTACATTGACCATATTTTAAAAAACTATCACTAAAATCCATAATATCAACACTTTGAAGCGAGCTTTGTGAATCTTGGGAATTATTCATTTTTAAAAAATGAAATTATTTTATTATTCGTAAATCATTTTAAAGATTAACTAAATGACAAATGAATTGAAATATTTAGTTCCTATATGTATTTATGATTATAAAAAAACTAAAAAATTTGAAGAGTTGGATGGATTAGCGTGTTTAATTCTAATAAAAGAAGATGAAAAGTTAAATTTTATTAGAATTGAAGAAGATATAAATAAAACTTTAGAACAATATTTCAATAAAAATAAAAATTTTAAAAGTCGTTTTATAAATATTTTGGAATTAAATAACAATGAATTTCATATATATAATATTTTAGATATTAAAA
>JACCDX010883309.1_pt1 | contig 24653 bp, 24 predicted proteins | sample 7449681 | NCBI WGS metagenome assembly JACCDX01 (sample SAMN15323450, study PRJNA562643) | freshwater metagenome | isolation source: river surface water | place: USA:Blue River Watershed | collected 2017-08-18
ATGACCCGGAAAAAATGACGTCTGATGCCCTGAAACTGTGTGATATTTATGCGGTAGATATTAATTACGTACCCACCAAACATTACTTTTTTCAGGCCGAACTAGGCTATTGCAAGGCCGGAACCTATTTAAAAGAAACAGGTGCTGGGGAAAATGTCATTTATTTTGCCATTCGTAATGCGATTAAATTCTAGGCAATCGCGCGATCTTTACGGATCAGCCAGAGCATTAGAAAACACACTGCCCCGTTCAAAATTAGTTTAGCGAATCCAAATCCACCGAAAAGTGTTTGTGCTTGCATTTCCAATATAAAGGTAATGATCGGGGAGGCCACACATATAAATGGTACTAATTTGTCCTTCACACCGTATTTGGTAAACAATCCAAACGAAAATAAACCTAAAAGCGGACCGTAGGTATAGCCGGCTAAATTAAAGACGGCCGCAATTAGTTCTTGGGTATTGAATACATGAAACAAACCTATCACGACAAAGAACAAAGCTGAAAACCCTAAGTGTACACGTTGTTTCAACTTCTCTCGTTTAGCTTCCTTGAATTTCTCAATACGTAAGAAATCAATGCAAAATGAAGTTGTTAATGCGGTCAAAGCAGAATCTGAACTCGCATAAGACGCCGCAATAATTCCCAGTAAAAACGTCACGGCTGCCAAAGTCCCAAATTCTCCACCCAGTGCTAATAAGGGGTATAACTCATCTGTTTTGGTCGGTATGGCAATTTGATTTGCTTGTGCGTATATATACAATAAGGCACCTAGTGATAAGAAGAGTATATTGATGAACAACAATACCCAATAGAACCAAAACATGTTTTTTTGTGCTTCACCAATCGACCTACAGGTTAAGTTTTTCTGCATCAAATCTTGATCCAATCCAGTCATCACAATCGCAATAAATACCCCGGCTAAAAAGTCTTTTCCAAAGAAATGCGGGCTCTTCCAATCCCATTCAAACATGTGTGATAGGGGGCTCGCTTGGATGGTATTGACCATTTCACCAAAACCCATGTTCATTTTTTGGCCAACTAAAAATATGGTGATGAATAGCGCGACGAGTAAAAAGAGCGTCTGAAGGGTGTCCGTCCAAATAATTGTTTTAACTCCTCCTCGATGGGTGTAGAGCCAAATTAGTGCGATCGAAATGAATACGGTGCAAACAAATGGAACACCAATAGGGGCGAAAATAGCGATTTGGAGCACATTGACAGCTAAATATAAACGAGCTGCGGATCCGATTGTCCGGGAAAGTAAAAAGAAGGCTGAGCCTGTTTTATAGGCCCAGAAACCAAAACGCGTTTCTAAATAGCCGTAAATAGAAATTAGATTGAGTCGGTAATAGAGAGGCATTAATACCAGCGCGATTGTTAAATAGCCCAATGAATGGCCTAAAATGACCTGATAATAGGTGAAATAGGTTTTGCCAACTGCCCCAGGAACTGATATAAAAGTTAAACCAGAAATGGAAGTACCAATCATCCCGAAGGCCACGAGCCACCAAGGAGATTCCCGATTCGCAGTAAAAAAGGCGTTTGTGTCAGCTCCTTTCGATGTGAAGTAAGAAATGAGCAACAAAAGGCCAAAATAGATGGCAAGAATTCCGCCGGCTAATTGAATCGACATAGAGGTTTAAAGAGAAATTTATATAAATTTGTACGAGGTGTTTTCAATACTAGTTTCAAAAATATGGATTTCTCCGTAGATAATGTTTCTGAGTTCATTTTTTCTTTGGCAGGTCAAGAGCAATGGCAAGAAGAAGTAGAAGTTTTAGTGGATGAAGAAGCAGTTCCAGCACATCAATTAGTCGTTTATAATGATGAGGTTAATACGTTCGAGTACGTCACGTTAACACTCATGGAAGTCTGTGAACACAGCCCCGAACAAGCCGAACAATGTACGTTAATGATTCATTTTCGCGGTCGGTGTGGGGTAAAATCTGGTGATTTCGATACCCTAGTATCCATGCGCAATGAGATTTGTAGGCGCGGTATTTCAGCCGAGATTGAATCATTTGAGTCCTAAATTATGATGCATACCTATCCGTCTCGAATCATTGAGCAAGCTGTGGAGGAAATTTCGAAATTGCCGGGTATTGGTAAGAAATCAGCCTTAAGGTTAGCATTACACATGCTGAAGCGTCCGGAATCACAATCCTTACAGTTAGCACATGCATTAGTTCAGCTTCGTACGGAGACCAAATATTGTCCTAAATGCCACATGATTTCCGACGGTGATTTATGTGGAATCTGTGCGAGTTCAAAGCGCGATGAGCGTTTACTTTGTGTCGTGGAAGATTTGCGGGATGTGATGGCGATTGAAAATACAGGACAATATACTGGATTATATCATGTACTTGGCGGTATCATTTCGCCGCTAGCAGGTGTTTCTCCTACTGATTTACACATCGATACCCTGATTACACGCATTGCCTCAGGTGCTTTTGATGAAGTCATTTTGGGACTGAGTCCAACGATGGAAGGAGATACGACAGCATTTTATTTGACAAAGAAATTAGCCGATTATTCGATTAAAATATCCACCATTGCGCGTGGAATTCCGATCGGAGGAGATTTAGAATATACAGATGAGATTACCCTTGGCCGTAGTATTGTAGGCCGAGTCAACTATGAATAAACTCAATACACAATGAATCGCAACGAATTTTTAAAATTATCCGGTTTAGGTTTAGTGGCCTCACGGATCAGTGTATTGGAAAATGCACCTTTTTCATTACCTACCCTTGGTTATTCATATGATGCCTTAGAGCCGCATATTGATAAGCTGACCATGGAAATTCACCACAGCCGTCATCACAAAGCTTATGTAGATAACTTAAATAAGGCGGTAGGTACTTCGAGTAAATCTATCGAAGAATTGTTGGCAACGATAAGTACACAGCCCGTGGCTGTTCGAAATAATGGGGGAGGGCACTGGAATCACAGTTTCTTTTGGCAATTATTAGCACCAGCGACAGGAAAACAACCTAGTATCGCATTGTTAAAGCAAATTCAGTCTGATTTTGGAAGTTTAGATACCTTTAAAACAGAATTTGCTAAAGCTGCAACTTCGCGTTTTGGTTCCGGCTGGGCCTGGTTAACCTGGAATGGGTCGAAATTAGTGATTAGTTCGACGGCCAACCAAGACAATCCGTTGATGGATGTAGCTGAAGTGAAAGGCAAGCCGATTTTAGCGTTAGATGTGTGGGAGCACGCTTATTATTTGAAGTATCAAAATAAGCGGGCAGATTATATTACAGCTTTTTGGAATGTAGTCAATTGGGACTTTGTTTCGCGTCAATTTGAATCAAAATAAGTATGTTATTAGAAGAAATACCTTCTTTGGATTTAGCTGATTTTAATTCAGGAGATCCTGTTCGAAAGGAAAAATTTGTACAAGATTTAGGTCAAGCGTTCAATACGATCGGATTCGTGGCGATTAAAGGTCATGGCCTGTCGAATGAATTTACGCAAGCTTTGTATGCCGAGGTGGAGCGTTTTTTCCAGTCGCCTGATGAGCTGAAGCGAAAATATGAGATTGAAGGAATTGCAGGCCAACGGGGTTACATTGGGAAAGGAAAAGAAACTGCAAAGGGTTTCAAAGTGCCTGATTTGAAGGAGTTTTACCATGTAGGTCAGCCACATAAGCACGATGGAGATTCGGTTTGGGAGGAATATCCTGCGAATGTATTTCCGGCGGAATACCCACAATTTGGCGAGTTAACTGTTCAAGGATATGAAACACTTGAGGCAGCTGGAAAATCATTGTTGCGCGCGATTGCTCTGTATTTAAACTTACCAGAGGATTATTTTGAGCCTCGTGTCAAAAATGGTAATTCCATTTTACGGGCGATTCATTATTTCCCCATCGCAGATCCAGATAGCTTGCCGGAAGGGGCAGTTCGTGCGGCTGCTCATGGAGATATTAATCTGATTACACTTTTGATGGGTGCTTCAGCGGAAGGTCTTGAGGTGTTGCGCATGGATGGAAAATGGATACCCATTACGGCTTTGCCAGATCAGGTTGTCGTAAACGTAGGGGATATGTTGGATCGTTTAACCAATCATCATCTAAAATCTACGATTCACCGCGTAGTTAATCCTCCGCGTGAAAAGATGGGTACGTCACGTTATTCGATTCCATTTTTTATGCATCCTAGATCTGAAATGGATTTGACTTGCTTGGCGAGTTGTGTAACGTCAGAAAGTCCTAAGATTTATACGGACATGACCGCTGGAGAGTTTTTGAATGAGCGATTAATCGAATTGGGATTAAAGAAAAAATAACGTGAAACGGCCAAAACATCTGAATTTTTTATGGGATGTATTTGTTTTGGCTGCCACATCATTTGGAGGGCCTCAGGTACACTGGGCCCTTTTTTTGCGCCGTCTCGTGCATGAAAAGCAGTATTTGACTGAAGATGAGCTTTTTGAGATTCAGGCGTTGTGTTCGGTATTGCCCGGGCCAACTTCCACGCAGATGATTACGGCGATCGGTTTGAAGCGGGGAGGGGCCTCCTTAGCCTACATGACATTGTTGTTGTGGATCACTCCAGCGGTATTTATCATGACTTTAGCTGCCTATGGGATGACGTATTTACGTAATCGTGATTTAGTTCAGTTTGTGTTACCTGTAGGGGTTGGTTTGATTTTGCAAGCAGGCTGGTTAATGGCTCGAAAAGTAATTAAATCCTGGATGTATGTATGGATTTTAGTGTTCACCATTGCAATAGGTATTTTGTTTGCAACGCCGTATATTTTCCCAATTGTATTAGTCTTAGGAGGCTTAATTTCATCTTTCAATTTTCGTGAATTTCCACGCCAGAATAAGCATAAAATGATCATACCTTGGGCAAATTTTCATTTGTTCTGGGGGGTGTTTGTTTTTTTGGTTTTGTTGGGTGAAACTACGGATTACTTTCCGTTTCATTTACTAGAGAATTTTTACCGAAACGGAAGTCTCGTTTTTGGGGGTGGGCAGGTACTCGCACCTGTTTTATATACCGAATTTGTTGATTTTAAGGGTTTAATTCGGCCAGATGATTATTTGACTGGTATGGCACTTTCGCAATCACTTCCTGGTCCAATTTTTGCTCTTACCTCTTATTTAGGCGTCTTATTGATGAAAGATTATGGGATATTCGGTCAGTTAGCAGGTAGTGTAATCGGTGCAATAGGGATTTTTTTACCAGGTACTTTTTTGATCTTTTTCGTCTTTCGTATCTGGGGTCAATTGAAGCAATATCGATTCATACGTGCTTCTTTGGCAGGTATTCAGGCTGCATCTGTGGGATTAACGGGTGTCGCAGTGTACACATTTGTTTTTCCAATGATCGAAAAAGGCGATGGGGTTTCCATCGCCTTAGTGATTTTTACTTTTCTAGTGGCGCAAACGGAACGTGTTCCTGCAATTGCGCTATTCAGTGCGGCATTAGTAGCCGGTTACGTGTTATCGTAATAAATTTAATAAGTATTGGCCATAGCCACTTTTAACGAGTGGTTTAGCTATCGTTTCGAGTTGGCCTGCGTCTATGAATCCCATGCGGTAGGCAACTTCTTCGATACACCCAATTTTCATTCCTTGACGTTCTTCAATGACTTGGACAAATTGTCCTGCTTGCATTAAGGAAGCAAAAGTGCCCGTGTCTAGCCAAGCTGTTCCACGATTTAAGATTCCGACAGAAAGCTTCCCACGCTTCAAATACTCTTTATTTACATCGGTTATTTCATATTCACCTCGTGGAGATGGTGCAATATTTTTGGCAATGTCTACGACATCATTATCGTAGAAATAAAGCCCCGGAACCGCATAATTTGATTTGGGTTGACTTGGTTTTTCCTCAATCGAAATAACTTTATTGTCGGCATCAAATTCCACCACACCATAACGTTCCGGATCATTGACCGAATACGCATAAACAACGCCTCCATCTGGGTTATTGTTGGCTTGTAACAACTTACTCAAACCTGAGCCATAGAAAATATTATCGCCTAGTACCAAAGCCACTTTATCTTTTCCGATAAATTTTTCACCGATCACGAACGCTTGCGCTAAACCATTGGGTTCTGGCTGGACTGCATATTCGAATTTGCAACCGATGCTAGAACCATCACCCAGTAACTTCTCGAAATGAGGTAAATCATGTGGCGTTGAAATAATCAAAATCTCCCGGATGCCTGAAAGCATCAAAATAGATAGGGGATAATAGATCATTGGTTTGTCGTAAACAGGCATTAATTGCTTGCTAACGGCTAAAGTCAATGGATGTAAACGTGTGCCAGATCCTCCGGCTAAAATAATTCCTTTCATAATTAGCGTCCTTGATACATGGTCGTATAGTAATTTTGATAATCACCTGATGTGACATCATTAAGCCATTTTTCGTTGCTTAAATACCAACTAACTGTTTTTTCTAATCCTTCTGCAAACTGCAAACTAGGTTCCCAACCTAGCTCTTTCATAATCTTAGTTGCGTCGATTGCGTAGCGTAAATCATGCCCTGCACGGTCGGTTACATAGGTAATCAACTGTACTGATGTACCAGCCGGTCGGCCTAATTTTTCGTCCATGATTTTGCACAATAGATGTACTAAATCAATGTTTTTCCACTCATTAAATCCTCCAATATTGTACGTTTCGCCAATTTTTCCTCGGTGGAAAACAGTGTCGATTGCCCGTGCATGGTCAACAACAAATAGCCAATCGCGTACGTTTTCTCCTTTACCATAAACAGGTAATGGCTTGTTATTCAGTATGTTATGGATCATTAGCGGAATCAGCTTCTCTGGGAAGTGATTCGGTCCATAATTATTAGAGCAATTGGTGATCACAGTTGGCAAACCATATGTCTCATGATATGCGCGCACAAAGTGATCTGAACTCGCTTTTGAGGCAGAATATGGGGAGCGGGGATCGTATGGAGTTGTTTCTAGAAAGAACTCTTTTGGATCGTGTAATTCGCCGTAAACCTCATCAGTAGAAATATGGTAGAATTTCTTGCCTTCGTAATTGCCAGCCCATTGTTTTTTAGCTGCTTGTAATAAATTAACAGTGCCGATTACATTGGTACGTACAAATGCCAAAGGATCTGTAATCGAACGATCCACATGGGATTCAGCTGCTAGGTGCAAAACGCCGTCAAATTGATGTTCTGCAAATAATGCGTCCATGTGCGCCGCATCAGTAATATCTGCTTTGATGAAGTGGTAATTTGGTCGGTCAGCAATATCTTGATTGTTGGCCAAATTCCCCGCATACGTCAACGCATCTAAATTATAGATTTGATAATCCGGGTATTTTTCGACGAAAAGACGGACTACGTGAGAACCAATAAATCCGGCACCGCCGGTGATTACTATTTTCTTCATAATGATTATAAAAGGGCTTCTTGCCAAGCCCAGGCGTCTTTTAAGGCTTCTTCTAAGCTGATTTCAGCTTTCCATCCGAGTATGTTATTTGACTTTTCGGTAGCCGCATAAACGGCTGTAATATCGCCAGGTCTGCGATCCCGAACTTCATACGCTACTTTTTTATATGTTGCTTTTTCAAATGCCTGAATTACTTGGTAGACAGAACTTCCTTCACCTGTGCCGATATTAAAGAAATCGTAGTAGGCAGTATTGGGCCTACCCAATACATGAGAAAGTGCCTTCACGTGCGCATGAGCTAAATCCATCACGTGAATATAATCACGAATGGCGGTGCCATCAGCCGTTGGATAATCTGTTCCCCACACTTGCAGCGGTCCACGTAATCCGGCCACCGACTGCGTTAAAAAGGGAATCAAGTTGGCAGGTGGTCCCAGGGGTAGTTCGCCAATTAGGGCACTTTTATGGGCTCCAATGGGGTTGAAATAACGTAAAGAGATGGCTTTGAGGGTAGCATTCGCCTGAACCGTATCGCGAATAATTTCCTCGCAAATTTGTTTGGTATTTCCATATGGGGAAACGGCCACTTGTACAGGTGAGTTTTCAGTTACTGGCAATTCGTCTGGTTGGCCATACACCGTACATGAAGATGAAAATACGAGGTTATTAACCCCATATTGCTGCATTTTTTCGAGTAGGAGTACCGTTGACGCAACGTTATTTCGGTAATATTTAAGTGGATTGGCAACGGATTCACCTACGGCTTTCGAAGCTGCGAAGTGAATGATTCCGTCAATTTGGTAGGTGGTAAATAGCTGATCGTAGGTAGCAGGTTCATTAACATCTGCTTTCACATAGGTGATTGGTTTTCCACAAATGGTTTCCAGATTAGCGATGACCTTCTCGGAAGAATTGGAAAAATTGTCTACGATGATGGGGTTGTACCCATTTTCTTGTAAAACAACATAAGTGTGTGAACCTATAAAACCAGCTCCTCCCGTAATCAGAATATTCATCATGTGTGCTTTTGCTTATGCTTTTAGCAACCACAAATTTAGTTTCATTTTTCGCCGAAAAAAAATTTAGTATCCAAACATTTATGCAAAGGACAGGAGGTTTGATTTTTGAGGATTTTGATTAATTTTGAGTGCAATAATTACCCTATGGAAGAACCCGCGATTAAAGCAATGATTCAACTGTTGGACGACTCGGATACCGAAGTTGTTCAATTGGTCGAAGCCCAAATGCGCACCTTAGGTTCTGCGATCATTCCCGTATTGGAGTCGGAATGGGAGCAATTGAGTTTTAATCCTTATTTACAAACTAAAATCGAGGATTTAATTCACGAATTTCAATTAGACTTGATGAAAAGTCGACTCACTCATTGGAAAGAGGGTGGAGGAATGGATTTGTTAGAGGGGATGTGGATTATATCCACCTATCGCTATCCTGATTTTTCTTATGCCGAATTGCAAGCAACCATGGAGCAATTGTATTTCGAAGTGTGGCCTCAGATGCGCGATGATTTGCATCCGATTGACCAATTGAAAATTCTTAATACGGTCATGTTTGACCAATTGAAATTTGGGGCGAATACAAAGAACTTTCATGCTGCTAATAACTCCTTCCTTAATGTAGTGCTTGACTCCAAAAAAGGCAATCCCATTAGCTTGTGTGTGATTTATATGTGGATTGCTCAGAAATTAGGGATGCCAGTTTATGGGGTTAATTTGCCTAATTTGTTTGTATTGACCTATAAAAAAGATGAACTTCAATTCTATATTAATGTCTTTAATAAAGGCTTGATATTCAATAAAACGGATATTGATAATTACATCGCACAATTGAATTTACAGCCTAATGATATCTATTATCAACCGTGTTCGAATTTAGAAATTGTTCGACGGGTCCTAAGAAATCTTATCATGGCCTATGAAAAGGCTGGAGATGATTCGTATAAAGATGAGTTAACGAATCTGATTGGTTCCCTGGATTAATCCATCCGTGCCAAACTGATGACAAAATCATCTAAATCTTCCCAAAAATATTTTATTGTTTTTTCTCCCTGAAGCAGGATCGCATTTCCTTCTGTTTCTTCTGTATGCTGATCTAATGCTATTGAGTTTTTAAATGATAATCCGGGAATATTCGCTGCTTTGTAAATGGATTCTTTGATGGACCAAGCAAGGGTTAAGGCCATGTGGTTATCGGCTCGGTCGTCTAATTCGTTTGTATTTAAGAATCTAGGGGCAATTTTCTCGATTTTTCGGCCTTTTTTTTCGATGTCGATACCCACGTCCTTTTGGTGGCTACAAGCAGCTGCCACGTAAGGGTATGCGTGCGTCAGGGATATTTTCCAGTCGGAATTCAGTAAATAAGGTCGGCCGCGTTCGTCTTGTTGGAGCACCACGTCCAACAATCCTAGCCGAGAACACAATTCATATAGACAGTAGCGTGCAGCCAAAGATTCGATGCGTTTGATTGGATTTTGGGAATTAATGTTGGGCCAATGTGTTGGAATTTGTTCGAAAAATTCCATCGGCTCGTCAATTTTCCACACACAGACATGTGTTTCTGGAATTAGTGAGTTGAGAGTGGAGGAAAATTCCGGCATACCGATATATTTGGCTGTAAAATTATCATTTTTGCAGTTCATTTAGCTTAGTATTTTGAAAATAGAACGAATTGATACCTTCGCAGGTCACCGTGGTGCAGTTTACGCGTTAGAAAAAGCCGTAGACCAAGTCTTGTTTTATTCGGCCGGAGCAGATGGATGGGTTGTGCAGTGGAATTTAGAAAAACCTGATCTAGGGAAAGTAATTGCTCAAATTCAAGGTTCCGCCTATGCCATGCGGCTTGATCCATTATCGGGAATTCTTTGGGTTGCTCAAAATAATGAAGGGATTCATGGCATTGATTTAGTTTCATTGGAACGGGTATTTTCGATTCCTATGTTAAATCAATCTATTTTTGATATCCAATTTTGGGGAGATCAGGTTTGGGTGGCCAGTTCACATGGCATGATTACGGTGATAGACCGGATGTCACATCTGGTTAGTAAGCACATTAAAGTAGGAGAGGCACATGTGCGTTGTTTGCATGTGGTAGGCCAACATATATTTGCGGGTTACAGCGATGGATTTATGCGGGTATTTAATGCTCAGTTTGAGTTAAAATATGCCCAATTAGCACATGAAAAACGTGTGTTTTCCATTGTTTCAGCCGGCGATCGTATTTATTCGGTAGGGGGTGATGCGCACATTCGATCATGGGACTGGCATTCGAATGAATTGATCTTAGCATTGCCCGGAATACCTGCGCATATTCAAGCGATTAACTCAGTGGTGCTAAGTCCTTGTGGGCGCTATTTGGCGACAGGGAGTATGGATAAGACGATTAAAATTTGGGATGTGGAGACATTGGCCTTGCGTAAGGTGATTGATTTTGCGCGTTATGGTGGACATAAGCATTCCATCAATGCACTTATTTGGTCCACCTATGCAGACTTGTTGGTTTCTGGTTCTGATGATAAACAGATTTCTGTTTGGAAAATAGACTAAAGGTTTTTTATTTTACTTCTTAAGATTAATCCTATGAGCATATCAGCAGTTTCTTTTTCCAAAGGTTTTCGAGGATACGATGTGGCAGAGGTGCAAGCCTATGTGAACTCCGTAGATTTATTTGCTGCAGAAGCTGCACGTAATGAGCAGTTAATGCAAGAAAAAATCCAGCAATTAGAACAAGAGGTTAATCGGTTGCGTGAGGTGGAATCGTCCCTTTTTCGGGCGATGAAATTAGCTGAGGAAGCACAAGTGCATTGGCAACAGAAAGTTGAAAAAGAAGCCGAGGCTATGCTCGCTGATGCGAAGAAAAAGGCAAATGCATTAATTGCTGAATCTGAGCAATCAGTTAAAAAAGCGGCGTTATTAGTTGAAAATGAACGCAAACAACTGTTGGCACAAGCTGAGCAGGAGTTGAAGGAAAAACAGCGTGAGATGGGTCGTTTGGAGGCGGTCCAACAAGCCTTTGCGGAACAGATGTTGGAGCTTTCTCAGCAAACTATAGATCAATTAGCTAAATGGAAGAAGGATGTTCCGCCAGTTGCTCCAGTTAAGTCTGTGCAGGTGAAAGCTAAACCAGCTTCTAAGGTTGTTAAGCCTGTAGCTAAGCCAAAGGCGGTAGCAAAGAAAAAGGCAAAGCCAGTTTCGAAACCTGCAAAATCAAATCATTTGGATGTGAGCACGATTGAGGATGATGGCTTGCCTACATTGAATAAAGTGCTGGAAGCCTATGCAAAATCTAGCGGCCCGCGCGGAAAAGTGGGTGATTTAAATTAATCATGATGCAGATATATCAGGTGCGATTAGAGGATGTGCGGTTGTTTGGGTATCACGGACTGTTTCCTGAGGAGCGTGTATTAGGTAATTGGTTTATTTTAAATCTGGCTATTTCGAAGCAAATTACCCAAGCTTTTAACGATGATATTAATCGGACGGTGGATTATGGCCAACTTTACATGGTATGTCTAGAGATCATGCGTGAGCCGGTTGATTTGCTAGAAACACTTTGCGAGCGGATTGCTACCCGTTGCAAAGAACTGCATCCTGATTATGTCGAGATGGAGATTCGAATAGGTAAGGAGCATCCGCCCATGGGTATGTTGGGAGGTCGTTCTTGTGTGGTTTGGAAGGAGAATTCGGAGATGAATAATTAAAAAAAAGAGTGTAAATTCGCATTAAAATTATCCTAGTTATGCGTCATCAGGTTACGATCAAAGACATTGCCAAGCAGTTGAATGTATCGGTAGCGACTGTTTCGCGAGCTTTGCGTGATTTGCCGGATATTCATCCGGATACTAAAAAATCAGTTCTTGATTTGGCGGCTGAGCTTGATTATCAGCCGAATGTTTTGGCAACAAGTTTAGTGAAAAGTAGAACGAAGACCTTGGGACTAATTGTTCCTGATTTGGGTTATTACTTTTTTTCTACGGTGGTTAAGTCTATTGAAGAGGCTGCTATTGCGGCGGGTTATTCCTTGTTGATTACGCAAACGCAAGAGTCTTATGAGCGTGAACTGATCAATATTCAGAATTTATCTCGATCTCAAGTAGAGGGAATTATTATTTCACTTTCGCGAGAAACGGTTAATCTAGATCATTTGAATCGTTTACAACGTCGTGGGATTCCATTGGTGTTTTTTGATCGAGATAGTGATGAGATTCATGCGTCCAAAGTGATGGTTGACAATGAGCAATCAGCCTATGAAGCAGTTAAACATTTGTTGGAAAACGGTTGTAAACGCATCGCTTTTTTGGCAGGGCCTAAAAGTGTATCAGTTAGTAATCAGCGCCGCTTAGGTTATTTACGTGCTTTATCGGAGGCTGGGATTGAGGCGGATCCAAGTTTGATTTTTCATTCTGATTATTTCCAGGATACTGCCAAATCGCAAACACATATTTTGATGCGCATGGACAATGCACCAGATGGAATTTTGGTGGTTTCTGATCGATTGGCATTAGGTGTTTTAATGGCGTTGAGAGAACTTAAAATACGGGTTCCCGAGGATGTTAAAATCGTAAGTTTTAATAATGAGCCTATATGTTCTGTTGTTTCTCCTACGATTTCTTCGGTGGCGCAGCCTTTAGTCGAAATAGGGCAGTTGGCCTTCAAATTATTAATCGACCAGATTGAGGGAAAAAATGCGGGAGATGCTCCTGTAATTGAGGTGTTGAAGACACAATTAATGGTACGTGAATCGTCTGTTCGCGTCAAATAGCGGCTTTATTCGGGCTTCTATTTATTCATTTTTTTTACAGAATTTTTTCTTGGAAAAATAGGCAGAATTTGAGATATTTGTACCTATTGAAAATCTCTGTTTTTTCCTTTCAAAAGGAATGATTTAACATGGGTTGTTCAACGAATCAAATCATTATTTATGTCATTACAAACAAATATTATCCCAATCAACATCGAAGATGAAATGAGAGGGGCGTACATTGATTATTCAATGTCGGTCATTGTTTCTCGTGCTTTACCAGATGTACGTGACGGTTTGAAGCCGGTGCATCGTCGGGTTTTGTACGGAATGGAGGAGTTGGGTGTTAGTTATAATAAATCATACAAGAAATCGGCACGTATTGTCGGTGAGGTTCTAGGTAAGTATCACCCGCACGGTGATTCATCTGTTTATGATACGATGGTGCGTATGGCCCAGGATTGGTCATTGCGTTATCCTTTGGTTGACGGTCAGGGTAACTTTGGTTCGGTCGATGGAGATTCTCCTGCAGCGATGCGTTATACGGAGGCGCGTTTGAAGCGTATCGCGGATGAGATGCTGGGTGATTTGAATAAAGAAACGGTTGATTTTCAGCCTAACTTTGATGATTCCTTGGATGAGCCTTCTGTTCTTCCTGCTAAAATTCCTAATTTATTGTTGAATGGTACTTCGGGTATCGCAGTGGGTATGGCGACGAATATGGCGCCACACAACTTAACTGAGGTGGTCGATGGAATTGGTGCATATATTGACAATCGTGACATTACGATTGCCGAGTTAATGCAATACATTAAGGCGCCAGACTTTCCTACGGGAGGAACGATTTATGGTGTTCAAGGTATAAAAAATGCATTTGAGACGGGTAGAGGTCGAATCGTTGTTCGTGGAAATGCTACGTTTGATACCTCTAAATCGGGTAAAGAGCAGATTATTGTTTCGGAGATTCCGTACATGGTAAATAAAGCTTCATTGATTAAGCAATGTGCTGATTTGGTGAATGATAAGCGTATCGAGGGTATTTCTGAGATTCGTGATGAGTCGGATCGCCAAGGAATGCGTATTGTTTTTGATTTGAAGCGTGATGCGGTGGCGAATGTGGTTTTGAATAACCTCTACAAGTATTCGGCTTTGCAGTCTTCATTTAGTGTCAATAATGTTGCCTTGGTAAAGGGACGTCCTATGATGTTAAATCTGAAGGATTTGATTCATCATTTTGTGGAGCATCGGAATGAGGTGATTGTTCGTCGTACGCAGTTTGATTTGCGTGAAGCACGCAAGCGTGCGCACATTTTGGAAGGCTTTATTATTGCGTTGGACAATTTGGATGCGGTCATTAAGTTGATTCGTAATTCGAAGGATCCGAATGCGGCGCAAGAAGGTTTAATGAGTACGTTTAATTTATCTGAGATTCAATCGAAGGCTATTCTAGAGATGCGTTTACAACGCTTAACTGGCATGGAGCGTGAGAAGATCATGAATGAATATGCGGAAATCATGAAGTTGATTGATGATTTGGAAGATATTTTGGCTAAGCCAGAGCGTCAGTTGCAGATTATCAAAGATGAGTTGTTGGAAATGAAGCAGCGTTATGGCGATGAGCGTCGTACGCAGATTAACATGACGGATGAGGAGTTCTCGGTAGAGGATATGATTGCGGATGATGAGATGTTAATTACGGTTTCTGCACAAGGATATATCAAGCGTACACCGATTACCGAGTATCGTTCACAAACGCGAGGTGGGGTAGGATCACGCGCGGTGATAACGAAAGATGATGATTATACGGAGCATTTGTTCTCAGCGACGATGCACAATTGGTTATTGTTCTTTACGGAACGCGGTAAATGTTTCTGGTTACGTGTGTATGCGGTTCCCGAGGGTTCTAAGAATTCGAAGGGCCGACCAATTCAAAATATGATGAATATTGAGAATGGAGACACGATTCGTGCCGTTATCAATGTGAAATCGATTACGGATCCGGATTACATTGACAATAATTTCATTGTGATGTGTACCGAGGATGGAACGATTAAGAAAACTTCGTTAGAGGCTTATTCGCGTCCACGTCAAAATGGTATCAATGCGATTACGATTCGCGAAGGAGACCGTTTATTAGATGTTGCCTTAACTAATGGAAATAATCAGATTGTCATTGCCACGAATACAGGTCGTTCAGTACGTTTTGAAGAGACACGTGTTCGTCCGATGGGCCGTACTGCCGCGGGTGTAAAAGGTATTTGGATCGATGAGTCGATTGCTACAGAGAAGGTAATTGGTATGGTTTGTGTGTCAGATCCTGAGGTTCAACAGTTATTAGTTGTGTCTGAGAAGGGATTTGGTAAGCGTTCGGAGGTTGAGGATTACCGCTTGACGAATCGGGGTGGAAAAGGGGTTAAAGCTTTGAACATCACGGAGAAAACGGGTAATTTGGTGGCTATCAAGGAAGTTAATGATAATAATGACTTGATGATTATCACGAAGGCGGGAATCTTAATTCGCACAAGTGTGGCTGAGTTACGTGTCATGGGCCGCAACACGCAAGGGGTGAAATTGATTCGTTTGAAAAATGAGACAGATGAAATTTCGTCCGTAACCAAAATTGAGAAAGAACCGGAACCGGAAGAGGTAGTGTTGACTGAGGGTGTTGAGATGGTAGAAGGAGCGGTAATGGATCAAACTTCAGAAGACCAAGCAGGGGAGGAGACTCCAAATGCGGATGGAGTTGAAGAGCAAACAGAAGAATAATTTTTTGGCCCGTATGTGCATACGGGCTTTTTTTTAATTTAACTAAACATATGAAAAAAGTAGTTTTAACCCTGATTACTGTGGTCATGGCCGCAGGCTCAACGTTCGCTCAGGTGGACAAGGCTTTGGTCGAAGCACAAAAGAAAAGTATTTTGGATGCTGTTAAAAAGGCAGATGAATCGGTAAAGAAATCACCTACGAAGCCAAGATTATGGTTAGAACGTGCGGTTGCCTACTTAGATTTGGCTTCTTTCCCAGATTCTACGGTTTCTACGTTGGATTTGGAGGCTTCATTCAAAGCAATTGAATACATTGCTGAAGCAGTTAAATTGGATACGAAGGAGGGGAAAAAAGGTTCCATTGCGAAGGATGCTGAGAAATTATTGGATGGAAGAGAGAAGGCTTATGGCGCATTGATGAATGTAGGTGTCATTAAATACCAAGGAAAGGATTATTTATCTTCATTCCGGTATATGTCCAAGGCATCTGAAATAGCACCGAAAGACACGATGTCTGCGATGTATACGGGGGTCGTTGCACAATTGTGTCAAAAAGATGCAGAAGCGCGCAAGTCATATGAGCATTATATGGCAATTGGTGGTAAGGATATGGCTATAATTTATGGTTTAGCTCAAATTTATAAGGTTGCTAAGGAAGAGGAGAAGGCTTTGGCAATGTTAGACCAAGGTATTGCGCTTTATCCATCGAATAAGGATTTACGTAATGAGAAGTTCAATATGTTGATTTCTTTCAATCGGATTGATCAGGCGATTACTCAATTGAAGGGGTCGGTCGAAAAGGATCCTAAGGATGTGATGAATTTGTTTAATTTAGGCTTATTGTATGAAAATAAGATCAATGGGTTGAAGGATGAGGTAAACAAAATTGCAGAAGCTGCCATTAAAGTCGAAAGTGCAAAACGTAAAGTTGCTTCTCAAAAAGATAAGGCAGAAGTTTATGTGGATGAGTTAAAGCGTGTGAAGGCGAAATTGAAAACGGCTCAGCCGAAGCAAAAGCCGGTTTACCAGGCACAGATCAATAAAATTGAGGCATCAATTAAGGCTGATAATGATGAGTTGAAGTTATTAATGGATGAGCAAGCTGAAGCTGAAAAGGCAGTAGGGGATGTGGCAGCGAATAAAGCCAAAATGGACGAATTACAAGGTAAAATAGCCAAATTGCGCGAAGAATTACCAGGTTTCTATATTCGTGCTTTAGAAGTAGATGCGAATTATTATGATGCTTTGTATCAATTAGGTGCGATGTCTTACAATGATGCGGCTGAAATCAAGCGCAAAGTGAATGCAATGGACATGGAAACCTATAAGAAAGAAGGTAAGGCGATAGAGGAGCAAATTGCGGCTAAATACAAAGAGGCTTTACCATACTTTGAGCGTGCGTTGGTTGTGAAGAAAGATGATGACTTAAAGGAGATCTTGCGCCAAGTGTACCGTGAGTTAAAGATGGAAAAGACGGTAGATTAATATAAAGACGTTTGACGTCAGACATTTGTCATTAAGAAAAGGCTGCTCAGAAATGGGCAGTCTTTTTTTTAGGTAAGAAGTAAGAAGGTCCAGAAATATAAGCTATTGTGGGTTTTCTAAATACCTATTTAACATAATATAAATTATATAACAAATTAAATAGGAACAGTAAAGAATGGATAATTAGCGTATTTGTGGATGTTTAGACACAAGGAACGCGCCCCTACGATGATTTACGTCCAAAGTCTAACGTCCGCGACGTCTAAAGTCTAATACTAAAGGTCGTCCAGCCATTCAATTCAGATTGTACGGTAATTTGGCCAGTGTGTAAATGAACAATGCGTTCAACAAGTGATAAACCGATGCCATAGCCTTTGGCATTGGCTGTATTTTCACCACGAAAGAAAGGTTGGAATATATAAGGTAAATCAGCCTCAGGAATGCCTTTTCCTTCATTTTTTACTTCGATTACAATCTTGTTATCCTCAATGGCCAGTTGTACAAATGCCTGCTTTTTTGGGCTGAATTTACACGCATTTTCCATTAAGTTTTTAATGGCTGTTAAGATCAATTTTTCATCGCCCTTGATCATCAATAACTCTTCGTCCTCGGGCATGAATTGTGTATCAAATAGTACTTTATAGGACGAATTTAACTTCTGTGTTAAACTGCGTGCCTCCCAAAGTATTTCGTCAATTCGAATTAACTGAAAACCGGCTTGGTAGTCAGAAACACTGATTTTATTTAATTCAAGTAAGGATTCCGTAATTGCTGCCAAATCCTGTGTATCCTCTAAAACTGAGGCAATTGTCGACTTATAATCTGCCGTGGAGCGCTCATTTAATAAACTAACCTCTAATTGTGCCGAAATCTTCGTTAATGGGTTTTTTAACTCATGTGAAACATTGGCAATAAATGTTTTCTGAAATCGAAAGGCACTCTCAATTCGCTCTAACAAGCGGTTAATGGTAGCTACCATTTTGCCGATTTCATCCTCCGAATCTGCTGTTTCCAGCCTTTGTTCCAAGCGTTTGGGTGACAATAAATCCACTTGTTTGATGACCTCAGAAATAGGACTTACTGCCCTACCCGCAAAGAACCAACCGGAAATAACTACGATAAATACGAATAGAAGAAACAAAGCGATTAGTATGTTCTTTAAATCCTTTGCATTTTCTGCTGAATATTGGTCAACTGCACCCGCAAAAACGACTATTTGGCCCTCTGGGGTCACAAATACAGTACCAAGTACCTCCAAATCATCTGTTTCAAATCGAACTTCTTTCTTCTTGAATACTTCGCGTACACGATTGACATCTATATGAAAGTTGATTGTATCATTCGATCGATAAATGCGCTCATTGCATGTATCATAGGCCATTATATTCTCTCGATATAAGATATCGCGATTAGCGCGGTCGATGATTCTTAACAGCTTAGAATCAACTTGTTTGACGTTGACTAATAACTCTGCGGCGGTGTTTGCTTTTTGGCGGAGCCGACTGTAAAATTTGTCTTTATAGTTCTGCTGGGTGAAAACATAGATAATGAAATACGAAACGAATAAAATCGCCGAAACTAAATACGTAAACTGATATGTTAGTCGGGAACGTATCTGCATTATTCTTGTCGTAAAATGTATCCCATACCAAATTGTGTATGAATCAATTTGCTCGAAAAGCCTTTATCTACCTTTTTTCGCAAGTAATTCACATAGACTTCGATCAAATTTGAGCTATTCTCATCCTCAACTTCCCAGATATTTTCAGCAATTTCAGCCTTAGAAATGACTTTTTCCTGGTTGCGAAGAAAGTATTCCATCAACTGGAATTCTTTGGCTGTTAGGTTTATTTTCTGCCCAGAACGAGAGACAATTTTACTCGTAAGATCTAATTCTAAGTCGGCAAATTTCAATACCTGTGCCTCAATCATCGTCTGATTGGAACGTTTAATTAGCGCTTTAACACGAGCTAAAAATTCTTTAAAGTCAAAAGGTTTAGCTAAATAGTCATCCGCTCCTGCATCAAACCCTTCTATTTTATCGTCAGTGGTGCTTAATGCGGTCAACATCAATATAGGTGTTTGAATACCTTCTGCACGTAATTTTCGGCATAGCTCAAGGCCATTGATACCTGGAATAATGATATCGGAAATAATTAATTGATAGGCATTACGCATAGCTAATTGGTGCCCCATATTCCCATCATAAGCTACTTCAACGACATAATTATTCTCTTCTAATCCTTGCTTTAAGGATTGAACTGTTTTTGGCTCATCTTCAATTAATAAGATTTTGACCATTTAGCGTAAGATACTCACCAGGTCTGCTGGTGAATAATTAATAGATTTAAGTACTTTATTGTCCGCCTTGCGATATACCTTCCACAAGCCATTTTCTTCTAAAATTTCTGCTTCAGTACCATCTTTATCTGCATAAAATTTTACCGTTGCTTCTGCTTCAGCTAAGCTTTGACAAGCTTTTGACATATTGGATCGCTGTACTTCATTGAATAATTCGACGAATTTTTCACCTATGCCAAACTCCAAAACAGCTCCTGAAAGGACATATTGTAAATCACATAAAGCGTCAGCTATTTCAACTAAATCATTCGCAGCTATGGCTTCTTTGAGCTCTTCTAGTTCTTCTGCCAATAAGCTTACGCGGAGCTGGCAGCGTTCTGCACTAGGAATACTTGGTTTATCCACAATGGGTGCACCAAATGTTTGATGAAACTGGGCTACTTGGTTTAAAGAATCGAGTTTTTGCATATTTTAAGCGTTATTCCTTTAAAATTAAACAATTAATTATGCAAATTAAAAAGCCATTTAGCTAGATATATGGTCCATTTGTGCACATTATCCACACTTATCCACATAAAATTGTGGATAAGTGTGGAAATTAATCCACAATTGTTCACAACTGTGGATAAGTCGTGGAAAACATCGGTTATTGTAAATTCCTAAGACTGTGGTTTGCTTTCAGAAAAAGTCCCATCCGAATAGAAAATTAGTACGCGCTCAATTTTCTTTTCCAGGTAAGTTGGGTTTGCTACCGAAGTGAATACTGGAACGTTGGAATTACGCGCAACCTGACTGCTTTCTCTGGTGCGCCTGAGATTTGATTGTACGATCGTTTGTTCAGACGAATTATTTTTAACGGATTCTGAGGGCGTTGGTAAAATTGGGTCAAAAAGTGAAGGAGTTGAAGGAACTGGAATTACTTCTTTAGCTGTAGCCAAAGATCCTAACGTACGATCCTCAAATAATAAATCCTCAGCCGTGATTTCAGGAAATACACGTAGTACCTTCTGTACGACATCTAAGCTTGGCTTATTGCGTCCAGATAGGATATGTGATATACTACTACGTGGGATACCTAATTTATCAGCGAATTGTGACGCACTTAGTTGCTTGCGCTTAATTAACAATTCTATCTTCTCACTTAAATTCATAATTGGTTTTTGTAAACAAATTGCATTACAAAAGTAAATTATAAATTAACAAAAACAAACTCAAATTAGAACACAAATGTAATTTACAAAAGTGATATACAATCCGAATGCAACGCAATCAGTTTACTTTTGTAAAGCGAACCAACTCCCTTTTTAAAGTCCTTTTTGGACATACCTAATTCAAAATAGATCTCCTCAGCAGGGCTTTTATCATGTAATTTAAGGACACCATTGCTGGCCTTAATCGCATTTAATATACGCTCAGCTTGCGCATCGATGCGGACCATACCCACTTGTTCTAAACGTAAATCAAGTTTACCATCTGGTCTTACGTTACTTATGTATACATCAGTAGGCTCACCAAAAGTTAAGTTTGTAAACACTTGATTTTTGAACAACATTCCAATTTTACAATTGTTTACTAAGCATTTGATCCCTAGATCTGTGTGTTCAAATGGAATGGCTGATACTTTGTCTCCAATTGTAAATTCACTTCCATCGGTGACAGGAAGAAATTTTTCAATGCGGGCTGATGCGACGATACGATCTGTTTGTCCATCTAAATAGATATAAACAAAATAAGATCTACCTACTGACATCTTTTGGAATTGTTGGCTGAATGGAACGAATAGATCTTTTGCCAAACCCCAATCCATAAAAACACCTAGTGGAGTAACAGATTTTACTTCTAAATAGGCAAATTGATCGATGGTCGCCTTTGGTTTTAAAGTCGTGGCTATGATGCGATCCTCTGAATCTCGGTAAATGAATACGTCAATAAAATCATCTATTTGATAATTTTCAGGTACATATTGCAGAGGAAGTAAGATTTCATCCTCATAACCATCGAGGTATAAACCAAATGGGACTTCTTTAATAATTCGTAGGTGATTGTATTCACCAATTCTTAATTCATTTTCCATAAAAAAACCCGGTTGGATGAACCGGGTTATAAAGGTAAGGATAGATTTTGGTTTAGACTACCACATTGTTCTCGCGCAAGGCTTGATTCAATGAGGTTTTTAAATCAGTGCTTTCTTTGCGTTTACCAATAATTAAGGCGCAAGGTACTCCATACGTACCAGCAGGGAAATTCTTTTGAATAGATCCTGGAATAACAACTGAGTTTTCAGGAACATATCCAATATACTCCACTGGCTCAGGTCCACTTACGTCAATAATCTTAGAACTGCCTGTAATGGTTACTCCAGCACCTAAAACTGCTTTTTTCCCAATATGAGCACCTTCTACCACAATACAACGCGAACCAATAAACGCGCCGTCTTCAATAATTACTGGAGCAGCTTGTGGTGGTTCTAATACTCCTCCGATTCCAACACCACCACTTAAATGGACATGTTTGCCTATTTGGGCACAACTTCCTACCGTCGCCCAGGTATCTACCATCGTTCCCTCGTCTACATACGCACCAATATTGACATAAGAAGGCATTAAGATTGTTCCTTTTGCCAAAAATGCACCATATCGTGCAACAGCTGGAGGGACAACGCGAACACCCAATTCTTTATAATTTGTTTTCAAACGCATTTTATCATGATATTCAAAAATACCTACTTCACTGACAGTCATCTGACGTATAGGGAAATACATGACAATGGCTTTCTTCACCCATTCATTTACTTGCCATGTACCATCGGCTTTTGGTTCAGCGGTACGTAATTCGCCAGCATCTACGGATGCTACTACTTGTTCAATCGCCGCGATAACTTCTGGGGTATTTCTTGTCTCCGGTTTGTCCCAGGCCGATAAAATGATTTGTTCTACTGAATTCATAAAATATGTATGCAAAAATTTAGGAGTGCAAATTACCAATAAAAGATTTTTATCTCGACTCTTCAGCTAAATAAATCTTGATTGGGCGTATTTAGGCCACAAAAATGCCAATTTTCCAACAAGAATTTAACTTCAACTTTAATTAGCTAAATTACTGATTATCAGTTAGTTGATAATTTGTTCCAAATAATGTTTTGTGTAAAAAGGCTTGAAAATTAGCCAAATAAACAAGTGACATTCTGTCACTCCCCTGCCCCACTCGATTTGCGAAGCATTTCTATGCTCAAATATGCAAAATATTTTTGAATAAAAAACGTATCCGAAGAAAATTTGTCAAAAAATATCATAATTAGCACTTTAACTAAATTAGAATTGTTCGATTTACAATTGTTTAATATGGATTTAAAACGTTTAAATCAAGGTATTTTCGTACTATTCTTGGAATTATTCTATTAATTGGCTATTTTTGAGTTTAATAAGGAAATCAAATTAATTCATTCAATGAGAAAAATTAAAGTTGCCATTAATGGTTTTGGTCGCATCGGTCGACTTACTTTCCGTCGTTTATTGGAAAAAGAAAATGTAGAAATCGTTGCAATCAACGATTTAACTGACAACGCTACTTTAGTACACTTGTTAAAGTATGATTCAGTACACGGACGTTTTAACGGAACTGTTACTTCAGATGCAGATAGCATTACTGTCAACGGTCACGTAATCAAAGCTTTTGCTGAGCGTGATCCAAAACAATTACCTTGGGGTGCTTTAGGAATCGACGTTGTATTAGAATCAACAGGTCGATTTATTGATCAAGATGGTGCTGGCCAACATTTAACAGCTGGTGCTCGTAAAGTTATTATCTCTGCTCCTGCTAAAGGTGATATTCCTACAGTTGTATTGGGTGTAAACGATGATACATTGACTGATGATATGACAATTATCTCAAATGCTTCTTGTACTACAAACTGTTTAGCTCCAATGGCTAAAGTTTTAGATGATGCATTTGGAATTGAAAAAGGCTTCATGACAACTGTTCACGCGTACACAGCTGATCAGAATTTGCAAGATGCACCTCACTCCGATTTACGTCGTTCACGTGCGGCTGCTTACTCAATTATTCCAACATCTACAGGTGCTGCTAAAGCAGTAGGTTTAGTTTTACCACACTTGAAAGGTAAATTAGACGGAAACGCGATGCGTGTTCCTACTCCAGATGGTTCTGTAACAGACTTTACGGCTGTATTGAAAAAAGATGCTACTGTGGCTGAAATCAATGCTGCTTTGAAAGCTGCTGCTGATGGCCCTATGAAGGGTATCTTGGAATTTACTACGGACGAAATCGTTTCTATCGATATCATCGGAAATCCACACTCATGTATTTTGGATTCTAAATTAACAACAGCGATGGGTAACCTAGTGAAAGTTGTTGGTTGGTATGACAACGAATTTGGATATTCTTCTCGTGCAGCTGATTTGATCGCTCGCGTAGGATAATTCGAACTACATATTGCTAACAAAAAAGAGGCTTATGCCTCTTTTTTGTTTTCTACCCGCGCATAATTGATTGTAAATCCCTTATCGTACCAAATTTTTTCAAACCGGGTCTTGATCCCAAAATGATCTTCATTCCATTCCGAAGTATATAAATCCTTTGTTTCGGCCAATATAGGTAGTTGGTGCGCACGAAACTGCTCCAAAGAATAATCAAAAAACGGTTCTGAATCCGTTTTTAAATGTATAATCCCTCCAGGTTTTAACAAGCGTAAATACTTCGTGAGGAAGAACGGAAAAGTCAAGCGCTTCTTCTCATCCCGGTCCTTCATACGTGGATCCGGAAAAGTGATCCAAATTTCATCGATCTCATTTGGCAAAAAGAAGTCTTCAATAAATTGAATTTGTATTCGTAAAAAGGCAACATTCTTTAGTTGCATACTTTCCGCCTGCCTTCCACCTGCTGCGAGACGATCTCCTTTAATATCGATCCCTATAAAATTTTTATATGGGAATAGTTGGCCCAAGCCATTCG